>Ga0334901_1001295_pt1 | contig 27290 bp, 24 predicted proteins | sample GraSluR3_MG_3_FD_207216 | JGI IMG/M metagenome (GOLD analysis project Ga0334901, IMG submission 207216) | Sludge microbial communities from methane-producing bioreactor in Wageningen University, Netherlands - Granular Sludge_15_08-R3 | ecosystem: Engineered > Bioreactor > Anaerobic >... | reverse complement strand
GTAGCACACTACAACGAAAAATGGTCATCTAAAAAGTTACGTGGGTTCGACATGGCATATGATGAGCTTCAAGAGCTATTTCTCAGGAAGTACTAATAGCTATTTACACAAAATTGTTGACACTAGGGGGTGCGGACAAAAACCTGGACTCCTCCAGGACTCCGAAAGGAGTTAAAAAATGTTTTCGAAGAAGCAGGTTAATGATGCGATGAGATTGTATCATGAATGTGGCTCAGTTACCCGGACGATACATATATTGGGATATCCAAGCCGTGAAATGTTATATCAATGGATTCGAAAGGAGGGTAAACCGAAACCTGATAGGAAGGCGGCTAAAATTACTAACACAAAGGAACATTTACGAAACCCTTCTGCTGATGTTAAACTGGATGCAATTCGACGTTGTTTTGAATATGGAGAAAGTATAAAATCAGTATCAGAGGAGATAGGATATAGCAGAGCCAGTATTTACATTTGGCGGAAAAAGTATCTCCGGGAAGGTGCGGGTTCGCTAGTGAATAATAGGAATATTAAGATTGACAAACTCCCTGATAAATTTGCAGAGATAACACCCCCAGAAGTGGAGTTACTACGCAGACAAATGTCGGATTTGCAGATGGAAATAGATATCCTCAAGGAGACAATCAATATATTAAAAAAAGACCCCGGCGTCGACTGGACAGCCCTGAAGAACAGGGAGAAGGCAGTGGTAATCGACGCCATGAAAAGTAAGTACCCATTGCCGTTACTTCTTACGAAGTTTGCGTTATCTAAAAGCAGTTACTATTATCAAAAGCATGCCGCCATGAAGGAAGATAAATACAAGGAACTTAGTTCCAAAATCATAAAAATATTCGACGAAAATAGGAAATGCTATGGATATCGACGTGTTTATGGTGAGCTGACCAAACAGGGTGTTATCATATCGGAGAAAGTTATTCGTCGCATAATGAAAAGTGTGGGTTTGGAAGTAAAGACAAGGAAAAACAAGAAATATTATTCGTATCAAGGGGAGATATCACTTGCTGTTCCCAACCATGTTGAGCGTAATTTCCACGCAGATTCACCAAATGTACTTTTCTTAACTGATATCACGGAATTTGCAATTCCTTCCGGAAAGGTATATCTGTCACCAATGGTGGACTGCTTTGATGGAATCCTTGTTACATGGGGCATAAGTACATCACCAAATGCTGACCTTGTGAATAGTATGCTAGATGGTACGATTTCCAAACTCCGGGAAAATGAAAACCCAATAATTCATACAGACAGAGGATGTCATTACCGGTGGCCTGGATGGATAGAAAGAATGGAGCGGAGAGGTTTAAATAGATCCATGTCAAAAAAGGGCTGCTCGCCGGATAACGCCGCCTGTGAAGGGGTGTTTGGCAGAATAAAAAACGAAATGTTCTACAATCGCGGTTGGGATGATGTAACGATAGATGAATTTATGGCTATACTAGATGAGTACCTTCATTGGTACAACGAGAAAAGAATCAAACAGTCATTGGGATATATGAGTCCCGTGGAGTTTAGACAATCTCTTGGATTAGCCGCCTAGGTGGTCCAAGAAAATGTCCGCACCCCCGTTTAACAAAAATATTGATAGTTTAACTTGACACAACCATAATTTTCATGTTAATTTATAAACATCTCTTTGCACTGCATTTAGATCTACAGTACAAACTGAGCAGGCGATGAACTTTTAGATAAGTTCATGGGGCTGGGCCTAACTAGGCAGCAGGTGAATATAACCTGTGGGACAGTAATATGTTCCACGGGTTTTTTTATACCTATTTTTGGACTTATCTGAAGATTGCAATGCCATAGAGCTATCTTTAAAAACACATAAAACAGGAGGTAACTTTTATGACAGAACAAAAAAACAATGAGTTGAAGGGGTTAACAACCCTTGAAGCTGCCAAACTTCAAGAACAGTATGGGAAAAATGAATTGGTGCCCGAAAAGAAAGAAAATATCTTTCATAAAATATTTCAGGTTATAACCGAGCCCATGTTTTTATTGCTGATTATCGCAGCAGCAGTCTATTTTGTTCTTGGAGAGCCTAAAGATGGCGCAATAATGCTTGTATTCGTAATTGGAATAATCAGCATTGAAGCAATCCAAGAATGGAAAACGGACAAGACTTTAAAGGCATTGAAGGATTTATCTGCACCTAGAATCAAAGTTCTTCGTGATGGAGAAGAGAAGATAATCAATAGCTCCGACTTAGTACCTGGAGATATCATGTACATAGCTGAAGGAGTCAAAATTCCTGCGGATGGCATTGTAGTAAAGGCTAGTACATTGTGTGTTGATGAGTCTTCTCTTACAGGAGAGTCGCTTGGCGTCTGGAAAGTAACTAATGAGAATTATGTCAATGAAAACAATGATTATTGGCGTCGTGATTATTGCTATGCAGGGACTCTTGTGACACAGGGAACTGGAACAGTTTTAGTCGATAAGATTGGACCGACAACTGAGTATGGAAAGATCGGTAAAGACATTGCAATTGCTCCAACTGGAGACACACCTCTTCAAAAACAGACTGGAAGACTGGTGAAACTAAGTGGAGGAATAGCCGCTGTATTATTTATCTTGGTAGGCATTGTAACTTATTTCAATATTCCAGATCATTTATTGAAAAGCAGAATTATTGAGAGCATTTTATCCGGCATTACTCTTGCAATGGCCATGATTCCAGAAGAGTTCCCAGTTATATTAACTGTTTTCTTGTCCATGGGAGCCTGGAGACTAGCAAAAAAACAATCACTTGTAAGAAGATTGCCTTCAGTTGAAACCTTGGGCGCAGTTTCGGTTCTTTGTGTGGATAAGACTGGCACAATAACACTGAATAAAATGGCTGTCAGAGAAACCTTCAGCATATCAGGTGATGAAAAATATATATCCAAGATAATGGGTATGGGATGTAAAGCTGACGCATACGATCCTATGGAAAAGGCGATGATAGCTCGATGTGAAGAACTGGGGATTTCAAGGGAGGTTCTTTTTGGTGGGCAGCTGCTGAAAGAATATGCCTTTACAGATGAACTAAAAATGATGGGACATGTGTGGAGAAATGAAAATGAAATTGTAGTTGCCGCGAAAGGCTCTCCTGAGCGCATTCTTACAATATGCAATATTTCTTCTGACGAAAGAAAAATAGCCGAAGATAAAATTTACGAAATGTCAAAACAAGGCCTTCGTGTAATAGCTATCGGACAGATGCTGATTCAAAATGAAAGTGAAATTCCAGATACCCTCTTGGAATGCAGACTGGAGCTTCTGGGAATGGTAGGTCTTGCAGATCCACCGAGAGAATCGGTAAAAGAAGATATCAAAACCTGTACAAAAGCCGGAGTTCGAGTTGTTATGATCACCGGGGACAACGGAATTACAGCAAGCTCCATAGCAAATCAAATAAATATGCCGAATAGCGACCACATAATAACTGGTGATGAACTCAATGAAATGAGTGACGCTGAACTAAGAGAAAGAGTAAAGGATGTCAGCATCTTCTCTCGTGTTCTTCCTGAACACAAGATGAGGATAGTGAAAGCCTTCAAGGAAAACGGCGAAGTTGTTGCCATGACTGGCGACGGAGTAAATGATGCCCCTGCATTGAAATATGCAGATATTGGAATAGCAATGGGTAAGCGTGGGTCAGAAGTTTCGAGAGAAGCTGCGGATTTAATACTACTGGATGATAACTTCTCGACCATTGTGGATACAATAAAAGATGGAAGAAGGATCTATGACAACATAAAGAAAGCTGTGGGGTATGTTTTCACTATTCATATTCCCATTGCGTTTTCCGCTTTGCTTGCGCCCTTTATGGGAATAAGTCCGGCAAGTCTTTTGCTGCTGCCACTACATGTAGTTTTACTTGAACTTGTAATTGACCCGACATGCTCTATAGTATTAGAGCGCCAGCCTGCTGAGTCTGACATTATGCAAAGGCCTCCGCGCAATCCAAAAGAAAAGCTTTTAACGGCTAGAATGTTGTCTAAGAGTGTAATACAAGGATTGGCAATATTTGCGGCATCCTTTGCAATGTACTACCATTTCATAAATACTTATCCGGATAATGCCCCACTTGCCAGAACAATGGGGCTAAGCATTATTTTTCTTTCCAATGTATTGCTTGTTCAAGTAAACAGCTCAAACACAGAGTTTGCTCTTAAAACTTTTATCAGACAGATAAAGGATAGAGTAATGTGGGCTGTTATTATAGGCACCTTAGCGGGGCTGCTTATTATGTTGTACACGCCACTTAGCGGATTTTTGAAATTAGCACCCTTATCATCAGAGCAGCTGCTGCTTTCGGCTGGAATCTCATGTATTGCAGTACTGTGGTATGAGTTGGTAAAGCTTTTCCGGAAAGTCATTTTCAAGCAGGAGGCTTAGAGTGGTGAAAGATGATAATAAAGCATTGAAATATGTTAGGAAGAACATCATTCTTGATGCTATACTCTTCATATTTATGGCTGGCTTAGCTGTCAGTGGGGATTCGGATTTGCATCCTATTCTTGGCATAATAGTAGTCATATTAGTATTGATTCATATTGCTTGGCATCAAAAACAAATAAAAGTAATGTTTCGCCAGGCTTTTCCAAATTTAACTATGCAAAAACCAATGAAAACTATACTTTGGGGTTTAGGCATTATAGCCATAATCTTATCGCTATTCATGGTATTTGAATAGACAACGTTTCTCAAATGAGCATTATAAAATAATTGAAAGAGGTGCAATAAAATGAGTTTTTTTTCAAAATCATCAAAAGGGAATCACTATAGACAAGGTAATTATGGAAGTAGTCATTATCAGAAAAAGGGTATATTTGGTAGTTTGCTTAATGTGTTTGGTTCGGGAAGTGGTTCTGGGGGGCACCACAATAATTACGGCAACCAACCTTACCCGCCGCAACAGGGCTATCCTCAAGGGCAGCAGAATCCATCACCAATTCAGCAAAATACTCTCGCATGTAATAAATGCAATTCCCGGGTTCCAGCAGGTTCTAAGTTTTGCCTAAATTGTGGTGAACAGGTAAAAACTGAACTGTTTTGTCAAAATTGCGGAGAAAAAATGCCACCCAATGCTAAATTCTGTAACAATTGCGGAAATAAGTTGAATGGTTGAGTTGATGCGATGTTTTAGTAAATTAAAACATCGAGGGAAAAAATATGGGGAATATACTATTGAGGAATTAGCCGGCGAAGGAAGATACGGCTTGTGCTTTCATGCTAAAAACGACCGTGGACAAAATGTTGTTCTTAAAAGATTCAAACCTGGCATCTTTGCGCGCAATTTAGATAAGAATGTGCATGAGGCTGTGATACTCTCAAAGCTCGGGGATAAAAGAATTCCTGAGCTTTTGGGGGTGATAAACGGAAAATCATTTTATGCGTTTGTATTAGAGTTTAAACCGGGTATTACTTTAAAAGATACGCTTTTTAAGCATGATCATAAATTTTCAGATGAGGAAATATTTAATATTGGGATCAAGATTATAAGCATAATCAAACATCTGCATGAAAACGGTGTGGTCCATAGGGATATAAGGATTCCTAATGTTCTCGTTGATCAAGAGGATGTATATCTTATTGATTTTGGGTTAGCCAGATTTGCTGATAATAATTTATATAAATATGATTTGGATTATTCGTATTTAGGTGACTTACTTCTTTATCTGATTTATTCCTCTTTTCAAAAGAAAGATAAAAAAAGTCAGCCGTGGTATGAGGAGTTACCGTTAAAGGAAAATCAAAAGCGATTTTTGAAGAGATTATTGGGGCTTGATATTGTATATGAAAGCATCACTGATATTGAGACGGATTTTATTGACTCGTTTGAAATTGCCAAGGATTACACAAAGTCACAGACAAATTGCGAATTAAAATATAAGGACTGATAAGGTAGAATGAAATGTTAAAAAAACTCCAGGATATTAATAAAAAAACAAAAATCAAGTTCTTTATCCTTCTGATCTTTTCAGTGGTAACGATGATATTTATCCTGAAAAATTATACTTTGATTTTAAATAAACTGGATGATGCAGAGACGATAAGGCAATATGTTCTTTCAAAAGGTTTCTTAGGATTTATCTCGTTTGTATTTATTCAAGCGTTACATGTTTTGTTGGTTGTAATACCAGGTGATATATTCAATTTCACTGAAGGTTACGTTTTTGGTATTCCGATAGGCTTTAGCTTATCATTACTGGGTATTATGGCAGGAACAATGAGCGCATTCTTTATTTCTAAAATCTTGGGTGCTGAGTTTATATCAAAATTGGTACACCATGATAAATTAAAAAAAATAAGCGACTTGGTTAACTCTACTAAAGGCTCATTTGGTATCCTGATTATTTGTCTGCTTCCATTCATCCCCAAGGATTTACTGGTGTATATAGCAGGATTGACTCCTATAAAGGCTTCACGCTTTTTCTTAATATACGGAATGTCAAGAATACCGGGAACACTGTGTGAACGCCGGGATATAATTGACCTAAATCGCCGGCAAAAATTGACCCACCCCGAGTCAAGGGCTATCATAAAAGTTGAAGAAGCTTTTATGAAAGGAGCCCGACATGATAAGGAGTGGGATGATACTAATGATACGTGAAAAAGTTTTGGAAGGCAAGAGCTCCTATGCGATTGCAAAAGAAATCGGATTGTCAAAGAACACCGTGAAAAAGTACAGGGAACTAGGCTCTCAAATGGTTAAGGTTTCAACTATGGATGGGGGTGCGGACAAAAACCTGGACTCCTCCAGGACTCCGAAAGGAGTTAAAAAATGTTTTCGAAGAAGCAGGTTAATGATGCGATGAGATTGTATCATGAATGTGGCTCAGTTACCCGGACGATACATATATTGGGATATCCAAGCCGTGAAATGTTATATCAATGGATTCGAAAGGAGGGTAAACCGAAACCTGATAGGAAGGCGGCTAAAATTACTAACACAAAGGAACATTTACGAAACCCTTCTGCTGATGTTAAACTGGATGCAATTCGACGTTGTTTTGAATATGGAGAAAGTATAAAATCAGTATCAGAGGAGATAGGATATAGCAGAGCCAGTATTTACATTTGGCGGAAAAAGTATCTCCGGGAAGGTGCGGGTTCGCTAGTGAATAATAGGAATATTAAGATTGACAAACTCCCTGATAAATTTGCAGAGATAACACCCCCAGAAGTGGAGTTACTACGCAGACAAATGTCGGATTTGCAGATGGAAATAGATATCCTCAAGGAGACAATCAATATATTAAAAAAAGACCCCGGCGTCGACTGGACAGCCCTGAAGAACAGGGAGAAGGCAGTGGTAATCGACGCCATGAAAAGTAAGTACCCATTGCCGTTACTTCTTACGAAGTTTGCGTTATCTAAAAGCAGTTACTATTATCAAAAGCATGCCGCCATGAAGGAAGATAAATACAAGGAACTTAGTTCCAAAATCATAAAAATATTCGACGAAAATAGGAAATGCTATGGATATCGACGTGTTTATGGTGAGCTGACCAAACAGGGTGTTATCATATCGGAGAAAGTTATTCGTCGCATAATGAAAAGTGTGGGTTTGGAAGTAAAGACAAGGAAAAACAAGAAATATTATTCGTATCAAGGGGAGATATCACTTGCTGTTCCCAACCATGTTGAGCGTAATTTCCACGCAGATTCACCAAATGTACTTTTCTTAACTGATATCACGGAATTTGCAATTCCTTCCGGAAAGGTATATCTGTCACCAATGGTGGACTGCTTTGATGGAATCCTTGTTACATGGGGCATAAGTACATCACCAAATGCTGACCTTGTGAATAGTATGCTAGATGGTACGATTTCCAAACTCCGGGAAAATGAAAACCCAATAATTCATACAGACAGAGGATGTCATTACCGGTGGCCTGGATGGATAGAAAGAATGGAGCGGAGAGGTTTAAATAGATCCATGTCAAAAAAGGGCTGCTCGCCGGATAACGCCGCCTGTGAAGGGGTGTTTGGCAGAATAAAAAACGAAATGTTCTACAATCGCGGTTGGGATGATGTAACGATAGATGAATTTATGGCTATACTAGATGAGTACCTTCATTGGTACAACGAGAAAAGAATCAAACAGTCATTGGGATATATGAGTCCCGTGGAGTTTAGACAATCTCTTGGATTAGCCGCCTAGGTGGTCCAAGAAAATGTCCGCACCCCCGATCAACCATCGAAGCTGGATCCTCATCTGGATATGATTCAAAGCTGCATGGCTGCTGGCATTTTCAATTGTCAGGTAATCTTAGAACGGATCCAGCAAAAGGGATACGATGGCGGGATCACGATTTTGAAAGATTACGTCAAGCCCTACAGACCACCTAAGGCTCTTCCGGCAGTCCCAAGGTACGAAACCCCGCCGGGAAAACAGGCGCAGATGGATTATGGAATCTGCCACTACGTAGACCTTGATGGAGTCATACACAAGATCCCGGCCTTCATTATGATCATGGGAAACAGCAGGGCCAAATATGTGGAATTCGTCAAACGGTGCGATCTTTACAGCCTCCAGCGTTGTCTGATCAATGCCTTTGAATACTTCGGAGGAGTTCCGGAAACCATCCTCACCGATCGGATGAAGACGGTGATAATCGGCACTAATGGAAAGGAGATCATCTGGAATACTAAGTTCCAGGAGTTCGCTAGAGATATGGGATTCGTTCCCAAAGTATGCCGGGCCAGAAGGCCTCAAACCAAGGGGAAAGTGGAACGCCTCGTCCATTACGTCAAAGACAACTTTCTGCCAGGTAGAGCGTTTACCGATCTTGCGGATCTGAATCTTCAGGCGATGGTCTGGTGCCGCAAGGCAGACAGCCGGATTCATAGTACGACCGGCCTGATTCCCTTAAAAGAATTGAAGAAGGAACCGTTGCTTCCACTGCCAGAACGAAGAACACGAGACCGTTATCGTTATGAAACCAGAAGGGTTTCTTCCGACGGATTCGTCAGCTATGATGGTGTGCGGTATGGGGTGCCTTGGCACTATTCGGGCAAGGAACTGCGAGTGAGGCTCTATGATGGAATCTTTCAAGCTTTTGATGGCCTAATCTGCATTGCAGAGCACAAAGCCCTCTACAAATCCAGAGGGAGGTCCTTACTTCCCGGTCAATATCAAGGCTTAGTTCAGAATCATGGCATGCCCATCACGCCGTCCTACGGACTGCAGATCCCCAAGGAAGTTGAGATCCGGCCCCTTTCGGTCTACGATCAGTTAGCGGGGGTGATGTAATATGCTGGAGCTGGAACGCGCCAAAGAGCTACTAGACAAATTCGGCCTGAACACGGCATCCATATTGCTGGACGCCAAACTGGAATCAGCGGCGAAGAGAGAAGATACTTATCTCTCGTTTCTACTGGAGCTGCTGGAGGATGAAAACAGTCAGAGGAAAGCTAGGAGCCAGGAAGCCCGGCTGAAATTATCCAATCTACCCCACCACAAAACCCTTGCAGATTTTGATTTCAGTTTTCAACCCGGTATAGACCAGCGGCAGATCAAAGAGCTGAGCACCTTATCTTTTGTGGCCAGAAAAGAAAATGTCATTTTTTTAGGGCCACCGGGAGTCGGGAAAAGCCATCTATCCGTGGCCTTGGGTATGGAGGCAATCAAGTCCGGCCTAACAGTATACTTTGTCAGCGTCGCCGACCTAGTTCGGGACCTGAAGAAAGCGGAAGCTGCAGGCAAGCTGGAAAACCGGTGGAAGATCTACTTGCGAGCCAATCTGCTGATCCTGGATGAAATCGGATACAGTCAGCTGGACAGGAATTCCGCGGAGCTTCTTTTTCGGCTGATCAGCAAACGCTACGAAACCGGGAGCATGATTATGAACAGCAACAAGAATTTCAGCAGTTGGGGAGAAATCCTGGGAGACAGTATCATGGCTACGGCTATCCTGGACAGGCTGCTTCACCATTGCACGGTAATTAACATCCGGGGTGGTGAAACATATCGGCTCAAAGATCGAAAAAAAGCAGGGATCACAACAGTGCCGCCGGCTGATATCCCAGCTTTCGAAAATCCGGCGTTAGAGTGACCGGCGTTGTGGGTCAATTCTGACCGGCTTTTTGGGTCAAAAAATTACCGGCGTTGACAACTGATTTGGGTCTCTGCGGGATCACAGACACAAGAGAAGAATTTACAAGGATTAGTTATAACTTTTGCCATAATGGCATGCTTTATAGGTATAGGTGTTTTGCTACAGAAAAAATATGGGAAGAGCATATTAAAGAGTTAAAACCAAATTCTACAAGAGTATGTGCATCGAATCGTTATCAATGATAATGGTTTGATTACAATGCACCCCTCTTAAATAATGCACACCCCCTGTCCCGCAAATCGTTTGACATTAGACAAGGGGTGTGCATTGTATCAATTTGTTGTACTTTAGCCAGTAGAGGAAAGGGGCGTATTTACTCCGGGGATTGTTTCTTAGTTGCCATTAATGGATATGTTCCCACGAACAGAACTACCGTTGAAAGGTTCCCGCATACCTCGAAAACGTAAAAAAATGGTTGACCTGTTCCCACATACGTAAAAAAGAAAATCGGCCATCTGACAGTAGTTGGCCAAACTCCGGCCATGTTGAGACGGTAGTATTGATGTCGCGAAAAGACAAGTAGAAGGCTATAAATAGCTTGAAATCAAAGGTTTCCAAACTTTCGGTAATTATTGTCGGATGACGGAAACCTTTCTCTTTTGTCCTTTCAATAGTCACCCTAGACAAAAACATTATTGGGTTGAGGCTAGAGAACTGCTTTTTGTATTGCGAGTTATGGGAACTGCTGTTTTGGCATAGGGTTGGAACTAGGCAACTGTTTTCAAAGGGGCATAGTGAAAGGCAATATCCTATTTCAATTCAACTGCCATGGGTATAATACCCCGCGCCTCCACCAAAAAACATACACAGTGGACTTTCTCTCGAAGAAACGCGTAGTCAATAACGGTATAGTTCCACAGTATTATGTGGAAAACAGCCACGATGCAATAATCCCGCGTGAAATCTTCATGCAGGTACAAGAAGAAATGGCGCGACGTGCAAATTTGCATGTTGGAAAGAATGGAAAAAAGCGAGTCTACAGCAGCAGATATGCATTATCCAGTATAGTTTATTGCGGTGAGTGTGGCGAGATCTACAGGCGAGTGCACTGGAACAATCGAGGATGCAGGTCCATCGTCTGGCGATGTGTCAATCGGCTTGAGGAGAAAGGCTCGGATTGCTGTTCACAAACGGTAAACGAAGAAACCCTGCAAAATGCTGTTGTCAAAGCAATTAACCAGGCGCTTTGCAATAAGAATACTTTCCTCGAAGTATTGCAGGCAAACATTGAAGCTGTCCTTAATGAGCAGGATGACAAAGGTCTAGATGCGATTGACAGTAAGCTGTTTGAACTGCAAAGAGAACTACTCAACCTTGCTAATTCAAAGAATGATTATAACGATTTAACTAGCGAGATTCATCGTTTACGTGACCTCAAGCAAGACGCCCAAGTGCAGAATGCGGAGCGTCAAGGCAAGAGGCAGCGAATTGAAGAAATGGCCCGGTTCCTTAAAGAACAGACCAGTGAGCTGTTGGAATTCGATGATCAGCTTGTCAGAAGAGTTATTGAGAAGATAACGATCTTCGATGGCAAAGTGACCGTGGAATTCAAATCCAGCCTTGAACTTGAAATAGAAATATAAAAATGATTATACCGCCAATTGAATGGAGACTCTCCTTAGCTGTCGGTTTTCCTTTTGCATATTGACTAAAATTGATATCTGTCATTTTTGCTGAAGCAATTTCTGGAATCCATAGAATGATGCTGTGCCCAAGATGTTGACAACCTCTGTTTCCGTAAGGTCCACTTCATTTCTTAGCCACTTTAAATAGGCTGCGATTATACCTGAAATATAAAACTCTGCATAGAACTCAAGTTCGTCTTTTGACATAGTTATCCCGTCAGACAATGTTTCTATTGCTACACTTTTTACAATATCCTTGATTTCTTCACAGAAGGAAGCGTGGGACGGCATTTTTGCAATTTGCCGGTAAAGATCAATATCCCGTTGAATTAAGACATTGAGTGACTGAAATAAAGCCAAAACATCAAAAGACCTATCGAAAAAATCATTTTTTTCTAGCATCAAAAGGAAATCATTTATGAGATTTTTATAAAATTCATCCATGATTGCCTCCGGAGAATCATAGTGGAGGTAAAAAGTTTTTCGGTCAATATTAGCTCGCTTAGCAATCTCCGTAACAGTAATTTTAGAGGATTTGTTCTCTTTTAGTATTGAGAAAAAGGATTCTCGAATTGCCGCTTTTGTCTTTGTAATTCTTCTATCCTGAGCCATAAGAACCTCACTTTCATTAAGGGTGGGGAATATTCCACATTAGTCAACATACTGGCAATTGATTATATGCATACAGGTTATTATAATACACACATAGAGAATAATCAACACATGTAGAATAAAAGGAGGTGCTTTTTTAATATATGATTTTAAGAGAATATGAATCATACATTGAAAATGTCATTAAGCAGCTGTGTGAAGATTCACGGTTTTCGCAAATGAATCAATATAAGCAACATGGAAGGATGAGCATATATGAGCACAGTATGGCCGTAGCATACACAAGTTGGTGGATTGCATGTAAACTCCATTTTAAAGTGGATTATGTATCGCTGAGTAGAGGAGCTTTGCTTCACGATTACTTTTTATATGATTGGCATGACAAAAATAACGGATATCATCTACATGGTTTCACACATCCTCGAAAAGCACTACAGAACGCTTATGAGGATTTTGAACTGACACCAAAAGAGGAAAATATTATTCTTCGACATATGTTTCCGCTGACACCCATGCCACCATATTATCTGGAAAGTTGGATTGTATGTGTTGCCGATAAATTCTGTGCTCTGAAAGAAACATTGCGAATGAATGATATACAGCTAAAAAATGTATAGGAGTATATCATTATGATTTTAAGTGAATTATTAATTTGGTTTTTTTTCTATAGCTTTTTAGGATGGCTTTATGAATCTCTTCTGTGCTCGATTTTTGGAGAGCAGCGATTTGTAAACAGTGGATTTTTACTTGGCCCATATTGCCCTGTTTATGGAAGTGGCTCAATTTTGTGTTGGATAGTATTAAGAAATAGTACCAATATTTTTGAGGTTTTTGCGATTGCGGCTGTTTTATGCTGTGCCATAGAATATATTACTTCTTTCTGCATGGAGAAAGTTTTTCATGCAAGATGGTGGGATTATAGTAATATGCCTTTCCAGCTACATGGTCGGATTTGTTTATATGGGGGTATTATTTTTGGAAGTGGTGCCACAGTTATCAAATTTTTCGTTCAGCCAACTCTTATGCAACTTACCGCTCTATTAAATGAAAGTTTGTTAAATGGATTATCACTTGTACTTTTTGTGGTTGTAGGAGTTGATATTATTCTTACACTTGGAAGCTGGAAAGGGCTTAATGAGCATCTGAGTATACTCCATAATGCAATTAATGATAAGGCAGACGGAACGTTCTCGATGCTTACTGACCGCTTTTGGGATACACCTATTTCATCTGTCGTTGAAAAAGGGCATGGGCTATTTATCAAAGTTCAAAATATAAGTGTAAAACTGGAACCCAACGAATTACGCTTTTTTCTGGCATTCCCCAACATTCATATCTCGGCTTATGAGGAAATTCTCAAAAGTCTGAGAATAAAAGAAAAGATCAAAACAATTTCTGCAAAGAAAAAGCCTCAGAAACAAGACGACTTTTCTGAGATCAGCGTTGAGAAAGATAGGCTGAGAAAACGGATTATCTGATGGAGTTTTTTAAAAGGATTTTTCTAAGATAGCTGTGAAAATGAAAAGGAATTTACATGTTGCTTTTTCCGAAAAGGGAGTTGGTCTTGAATATTCTGAGATAAACGCCATGGATTACTTATCCTCCAAAACACACAAGATTGTAGAGCATAGATTTTAAATTTCGATCTTAAATACAGTGAAAAATCGGAAAGGAGAGATTAGTTTTGAAGAAAGAAATATGCGTTTGTTCCCCGAACAGAAATACCGGCGGGGGAAAATCAAGTCAGACTAGTGGTGAATAATAATGACAAAGGATGAGGTCAGGATAAATGGCGTGGGCTTAGTCTTAGAGGGTGGAGCACTTCGCTGCATATTTACCGCTGGGGTCTTGGATTATTTTATGGAGCAAGGGTTGAAATTTCCTTATGTCATTGGAACATCGGCAGGAGCATGTAATTTGCTGGGATATGCCGCAAATCAAATTGGCTATACGAAAAACTGCATGATTCAAACAGATTCACAAAATCAGTATTTTGGCTTAAAACAACTGATACATGCTAAACCCATAATCAATTTAGATCGTATTTTCCATGAATATCCATATAATCAGTTTCCATTTAATTTCCAAGAATTTTTTAATTCCGGAATCCAAACGGAATTTGTTGTTACAAATTGCGCTACCGGAAAGGCGGAATATTATCATGAAAACAGCGATGAACATCGGCTTGGTATTTTGGGCAAAGCCTCCTCCAGTGTACCGTTGTTTTCCAAAATGGTAGAACTGGATGAGAAAAAATATCTGGATGGAGCATTAGCAGATTCCATACCAATCGAGCGTGCAACTACACAGGGCTTTACTAAAAATGTGGTTATTTTAACCCGCAGTCTTGGAGCTGCTCCGAAAATGAATTCATACCAGCGGATATTGTATCAAACATTTTATAAGGACTTTCCACAATTGATTGAAACGATATTAAATCGACCTGCAATGTATAAACGCCAGCTTGCATTATTAGATTGTCTTCAAAATGATGGGAAAGTATTTGTAATACGACCCGAACTTCCCGAAATCAAGCGGTTTGAAACAGACCCGGACACGCTGGAAGCGTATTACCACCACGGCATACAGGTTGCAAAGTCGTGCTGGAAAGAACTGCAGGCATATTTATTTCATTCCTGCCCACCCCCAGACAAACAGGAAGCAAAGCATAAAGTTGTTTAGACTAAAGCATATTTTGTAAAGGAGAATTCAAGATGAATTTCGGTGATATGGTAAAAGCCGTTGGCTTTGAACAAGCAATTAATTATATGAACAAGGAACCGGAAACAAATATCCCTAAACTTGAAGAGCTGGTGAATCGTTCCCTTACGAGAGAAGAGTTTGCGGAGCAACTCCAGGCTGTTATGTTGGCAATGAAAGTAAAGACACTTGATGTCACTTGATTATAAAAATGTATGAGTTGGGTGAGGTCGTAAGAAACTTTTTCTGCAACTTCATCCTGAATGAGAGTTTCTTTGGCTGGTCGGTACAAGAGAGAAAACGTGAAAAATAGGGCTGCAATATTCCATGGGCTATCTTATTGGATCCTACTTCCATATGTAATTTGTAATGCGCTGGCTACTGGACGTCCGAATAATTAAAGAAAGTTGGTTTGTTTCATACTAAATGCAAGCATGACGCTTGCTTTGATACTCAGATTAAATTTTTTAAAAAAAAATTATAGTTAAGAAGAGATTTTGGAGGCGAAAATGAATATGAAAACATTAAAAGAGCGCATAGAAGTGTATGGACTTAGCAATGTAATATCTTTCTTACATTCTAATCCAGATCAGAACATCCCTAAAATTTTAGAGTGGGTGGAAAAATTCGATAAGGAAAAAATAGTTGAGAAGCAGTTGGAAGTTTTTAAAGGGGTACTTGCTGATAAGGAAAATAACTGGTATAAACTCACAAAAAGCATGTGGACAGATATTGATGATAATGTTCGGAAAAAAGTGTTTGAAAATTTCTTTATAAATTCAGTAATCATTGGCGGGAAAAAGCAGGAAAAAGCAAAAAAAGAGAATTACTGTAATATTCCCTGGGCCATCCTTATGGATCCAACATCAGCATGTAACTTGAAATGTGTTGGATGCTGGGCTGCTGATTATGGAAATAATATGAATATGGACTTTGAAACGCTAGACAACATTATAGAACAGGGCAAAGCATTGGGCACGTACATGTATATATTTTCAGGTGGAGAACCACTGGTTCGTAAGAACGATATTATAAAATTATGTGAAAAACATAATGATTGCATGTTTTTAGCTTTTACAAATGCGACTTTGATTGACGAGTCATTTGCAGATGAGATGTTACGAATTAAAAACTTCATCCCGGCAATAAGTGTAGAAGGATTTGAGAATGAAACAGATATTCGCCGCGGCAAGGGTACATACAATGCCATAATCAAAGCTATGGATACCTTGAAAAATAAAAAGCTACCCTTTGGAATTTCATGTTGCTACACTAGGCAAAATACTGAAATTATTGGTAGCGAGCAATATTTTGATGATATGATCGCAAAAGGTGCAAAATTTGCCTGGTTCTTTACTTATATCCCCGTAGGAACAGACGCCGCGGAGGAGTTAATTGCAACAGCGGATCAGCGAGAATATATGTACAACCAAGTTCGTAAATTCAGAAACAGTAAGCCTATTTTTACAATGGATTTTTGGAATGATGGGGAATATGTCAATGGATGCATTGCTGGAGGAAAGTGCTACCTACATATAAATGCCAATGGTGACATTGAACCATGCGCTTTTATTCATTATTCTGATTCCAATATTCATGAAAAGACATTATTGGAAGCTTATAAGAGCCCATTATTTATGCAATACACGGAAAATCAACCGTTTAATGAAAATCATTTGAGACCATGCCCACTATTGGATAATCCGGAAAAACTAGAAAATATAGTTATTGCTTCTGCTGCAAAATCAACTGATATGAAACATCCTGAGGATGTACATAATTTATGCAAAAAATGCAAGCGTACATCTGAAAACTGGGCAGTAACAGCTGAACGGCTCTGGAAGAATAATCATTAATGATCATGTTAGGTGTGATTAAGAAATAAAAAAATTAAATTTACTTATATAAAAACACACATACGGGAGGTTGTCTATATGCCATTTATTCAATTTGACGGGGGCAGCCCATTTCCCGATTGCGGGATTTAAAGCAAAACGCCCAAGTGCAAAATGCTGAGCATCAAGGCAAGAGACAGCGTATTGAAGAAATGACCGAGTTCCTTAAAAAGCAGACGGGTGAGCTGATTATATACAATAAGCAGCTGGTCAGAAGACTTATAGAGAAGATAACGGTCTTTGATAACAAGCTGACTGTTGAATTCAGATCCAATGTTGAGTGAGATATCTGTCTATTGGAAGCAGATTAGACCGTCTCTTGAGGGACGAAAAGAACTCAAACCCATGACCAAGGGCCATTTTATCGTTACAAAGAGCGAAGCCTATCCCAAGCGTACCCAGCTGAAGCTGTTCACGAAATGGGGCATTAAGCCTATGATATATACGAAAAGTCTGCCCGAAAGTGCCATAGGAAGCTGACACGTCATATGCGCTGGGCGGTCCGGTGCATACGCCAACGCAGGCAATCACCTTTGTACAGTTTGTGCAAAAGCAGGAACTTGGAAGGAGATGAAGCTGTGGATTTCTTTACATCCGTTTATACCTCAGAGTTGCCCCACTGGGCGATGGATGTCTATATGCATCTTGCCGATTGCGCCGACAAGGACGGCAAATGCTACTTGCTGGTACCATCGCCAGAGAGTTAAAGCTGTCCCGCAGTACGGCCAAACGCGCTATAGCCGATCTTGAACAAAGCGGCCATCTGTGTAAGGCGCAGCGGTGGCAGGAAAACGGCGGCAAGAGGAGTAACCTGTACTATGTGATGCAACCGGATTCCAGTTAGGTGTGCAGGAAAACAGACATTCTCCGCCAAGGGGAAGGTCTGTTTTCCTGCTTATGAACTATGGAAGTGTTCATGATGAACCGAGAAGGCAAAATCCCGCCTGTACGAGTATCTTCTTATCAACGACTGGGTGATACCGCTAAATTTGCTATGAAGCAGTTTAAGAGATTGTTTAATGTCAAAAAAGACAATTAACATTTATATTTTGAAACAATATAATTCTGGAGTGTTAAGCACTTTAGTTTTTTGTTATAAGTATTGTAATATCCGTTACATTTGATATAATGGGTGTAACTGATATTACAAAGGGGGAAATATGATGAAAACAGACTGGCTTATTATAAATTACAATCTTCCCACTGAGCCATCAAGATATAGGGTTGCTATATGGAGAGGGCTTAAAAAAATAGGCGCAGTAAATATTCAACAGTCCATGTGGATTTTACCTAACAATGAAGAAAACTATTTTGCTTTACAGAAAATATCTCAAGAGATCGAATCCAATAAAGGGGAATCTCTTTTAATGAAAAGTATTTTTTTTGAAGAGAAACATGAAGAAAGAGTAATTTCGCTTTTCAACAACATTCGAGACGAGGAGTATACGGAACTAATCAGAGAGTGTGATAAATATTTAAAAGAGATTGAAAAGGAAATTACAATAGAAAAGTTTACATTCCCAGAGCTTGAGGAAGAAGAGGCAGAATTTGAAAAACTAGTTTCATGGTGTAAGAAAATCGAAGCAAGAGATTTATTTAACTCTTCCAAAAAAAATGAAGCAATAGAAATAATAGATAAAATTAAAGAAGCTTTTGAGAATTATAGCGAAATGGTATATCAAAAAAATATTATGGAGTAGGGTGTTCAAAGGAGATTTTTAGATGTGGAATGTATTTTTTTTAGGTTTAGTCAGTTTTTTTGCAGATATTAGCTCAGAAATGGTATATCCAATTATCCCTCTGTATTTAACATCTGTTTTTGGAGCGACTCCAGCATTGATAGGTGTTATTGAAGGAATTGCAGAAAGTATTGCCAGTCTGTTGAAAGTATTTAGCGGGTATATCACGGATAAATATAATAAAAAAAAGCCGATTGCTTTTTTAGGATATGCAACCGGACTTATTTACAAAGTAGCGTTAATTGCCGCAAGTTCATGGGGCGGTATTCTTGGTGCAAGAGTCATTGATAGAATTGGAAAAGGAATTAGAACAGCTCCGAGAGACGTAATGGTATGTGAAAGTGCAGACAGTGACCGGATGGGGACAGCATTCGGTATTCATAAAGCTTTGGATATGGCAGGATCTGCAATTGGAATATTAATAGCCTATCTTTTGCTTTCAAGTGCTGAGGGAGTTTTTGATTATAAGAAACTGTTTTTTATTTCAATAATTCCGGCTTTATTGAGCCTTGCAATATTTCCTTTAATTAAGGAAAAGAAAGAGCAACGGATCATAAAAGAACGCGAACCGTTTTGGAAGAATGTGAAAAAACTTGATGGACAGTTGAAGCTATATTTGTTCGTGGCATTTTTGTTTACTCTGGGGAATTCATCTAACGCATTCTTGCTGCTACGAGCCAAGAGCGTAGGGTTTAATGATACTTCAGTTATTTTACTTTACTTCATATACAATATAACAGCATCCTTGCTTGCAATTCCATTAGGGAAAAGATCTGATCAAGTAGGAAGAAAAAGGTTGTTAGTTTCGGGATATATAGTATTTGCTTTAGTTTATATTGGCTATGCTTTTGCTTATAATAAAACATTCATGATTGCACTCTTTGTTCTATATGGTGTTTATACTGCTATGATTGCAGGTGTAGAAAGAGCATTTATAGCGGAAATTTCTCCCCAAGAATTGAAAGGTACTATGCTCGGTTTACATTCCACAATTGTCGGGTTGGCGTTGTTCCCAGCAAGCACTATTGCAGGTTTTTTGTGGACTTCTTTTGGAGCAGAGATTCCGTTTGTATTTGGTGCCTGTTTGTCATTAGCAGCGGCATTTGTGCTTGTTGTTTTAATGAAAGGCGGCAGACATGTACGCGAAGTGTGTTGATATGTTTTCTTGAACGTCGGTATCGAGAATAACAGCTAAGAAGACATTGATATGTTCCCACGAACGCAAGGTTCAAATGACATCAATGCTGTCCTCTCGGGACACGTTGAGACGGTAGTATTGATGTCACGTAAAGATAAATAATAGGCCCGAGAAGGCCTGAAATCAGAGGTTTCCGGACATTCGGTAATGATCGCCGATTGCTGGAAACCTTTCTTTTTATCTTTCATAAATAGTGTAGGCCTCAATAGAATTGTCAGGTTGGGGCTACAGAACTGCTTTTCGCTCTGCGAGTGTACAGAACTGTTGTTTTTAGGATAGGTTGAAGCTATAGAGCTGTTGTAATAATTTTAAGGCGGTAGCCCTGTTATGAACTACCGCCTCGTTGTTTATATTCCTAAATCTTCACGGCCAACATGCTGCTGGAGTATTGTCCGCATACGTTTTACCATATAATTGACAGTCGTTTGTGGCTTGCCAATTAGCTCGGCTATTGCGTACTGAGATTGTGGGTTTAGCAGAGGGCCTCTTAAACGCCTTACCTCAGCTGATGGAAGCGTTGCCACAGATTATAATGACAATTATTAATTTCATCACCAACAATCTGCCGGCCATTATTGCGATGGGTATTGAACTGACTGTTCAGAGGATCTGACCTGCAAGTGCCATTTCAGCATGGTAAAAGGTGGATTAAGAAAAGATTTGATAGTAGAAAAGTTGTCCTCTCCATGTGGATAAAAGGAACGAGCAGGAGCTATTGGCAACCGTTAATTCTAAGAATACCGGTGATGAGCTTGGTATGGAGATTAGAAGGCTGCGTGATGAGAAGCAGGCCCTTCAAAATGAGCAGGCATCCCGACAGGATCTGAGAACACGACTCGATGAGATGATGCGTTTCCTTAACGATCTGCCTTGCGAGTTGACTGAATATGAAGAAGATTATGTAAGGACTCTCTTGGAAAAGATAACGGTTTATGATGACTATTTCATTGTGGAATTTTGTGTTTGGCAAAATAGAAATCAGCCAGTGCGGAAGTTAAGAATCCAGCCAGTTGGAAAAGAATAACTCCACTGCCAACCCTCATTAGATATCCTTTTAGTTAGCGACAACTGAAAGGAATAGCAGGAGATGTTAACAATGGAGCGGATTTATCATATCAGGAATCTTTACTTCGTCAAAGGCAAAAGCATACGCCAGATCGCTGTTGAGACAGGAATCGATCGGGCAACCATACGCAAGTATATTGAACAGGAGAATTTTAGTGATGCCGGGCCCGTATACCAGCGCAGGAAGAGCAAGACTGAGCCTTATCGGGACCAGGTGCGGAGAATACTGCTTGAGGATGACAAATCGCCTCGTAAACAGCGCCATACGGCTAAACGCATCTATGATCGTCTGAAAGAGCAGGCTGTTTCTACCAGCCAGGAATTTCCCGTTTCTGAACGATCGATTCGTTATTTGGTCGCTGATTTGCGGACAGAACTACGGCAAAGCGAGCTGGCTGCGTTGCCATTGCTGCATCCGCCGGGAGAAGCCCAGGTAGATTTTGGCGCAACTGTTTTTGAGATAAAAGGTGTTCGGTTCGAAGGTTATCACTTGGGCATAACCTTCCCTCATAGTGACGCTAAATATGTGCAGCTATTCAAAGGACAGAATTTTGAATGCCTGGCACGTGGCCTGTCTGATATTTTTCAGCATATTGGTGGTGTCCCTACCGTAATCCGTTTTGACAACATGTCGATTGCCGTCAAGAAGATCAAGGCACAGGGGGAACGGGAGGTAACGGAAAATTTCCGACGTCTGCAATGTCATTATGATTTTGAGAGTAATTTCTGCAATCCTGCCTCGGCCGCCGCAACTACTTCGTCCCGATCCCGCAGATGGCAGATCTCGAAGTCTTCAACCGCGAACTGTTGAAGCGCTGTGATGAAGACTTGAGACGCGAGCATTACAAACAGGAAAAACAGGTGCTTGATCTCTTTGCGGCAGACAAAGCCGCTTTTCGACCGCTCTCATCGTATGAGTTTGACGCATGCCGCTATGTGCCGGGGCGTACCAACAACTATGGGATGGTACGCTTTGACGGCAACAGCTATTCAACCGCGGGCCACTTACGAACAGCCAATGTTCTGCTGAAACTGACGGCACATACTGCTCAGGTACTGGATATGCAGATGAACGCAATTGTGACACACCCGCGATTGTACGGAAAGGGCAAGGAATCCATGGTCTGGGGTCCATACCTCAAAGTGCTGGCGCAGCGGCCGACGGCCTTACAATACAGCGGTTTTTTTGAGACTCTCCAGGGACCTTTACGCGGGTTCCTGGGCAACTGTACCCTGGAGGGAAAGAAACATATCCTAGAAACGCTGGCCCATAGCAGTGACCAGCCGCTCTTGGAACAATCCCTTGCGCACATGACAGAAGCCGTCGCAATGGCCACGAAGGAGGATGTTGACAGTGTCCTGGCTGCGTATGCGTTTATTCAGAATGGTCCGGGACAACTGCCCAAGAATCCGGTTGCCGCTCATCTTCCCAAGACACCAGAATACGAAGTGGATCTTTCCGTTTACATGGCCATGTTGGGAGGTGCGGGATGTACCAGGACTTGATCCGTGAATTATGTCGGCAGCTTCGCCTAGGCTCGCATATTGCTGACGTGTACCCGGAGATTGAGGCGGGCACGCAAGAAGAATATCTGCTCAAGGTACTGACGGAAGCCAAAGAGAACCGGGAGACGGAGCGCAGGAAGCGGTACATTCAACAGGCTGGGTTTGACCTCATGAAGGCCTTGGATGATTTCGATTTCGGCGGCATTACCTTACCGGCGGATCTTTCGCCCGACTTGTTGCGCTCCTGTGATTTTGTTACACATAAACAGAATCTGATCCTTTATGGCCGCCCGGGAACCGGGAAAACACATCTTGCGATAGCGCTGGGCGTGGAAGCTTGCAAACATGATTACCGGGTACTCTATTACAAAACCAGTCGTCTGGTGAATCTCTTATCGCAGGCGAAAGCGGAACACAAGGATCTTTCCTTCTGGCGCAAGCTAGGCAAAGCGGATGTCCTGATCCTGGACGAATGGGGCTATATTCCTTTCGAACGGGTGGGGACACAGCTGCTCTTTGAGGCGATCTCGGACTGTTATGAAAAAAGGAGTGTGATAATCACTACGAATTTACCGTTTGATGAATGGAACACGATCTTTTACGACCAGAAGCTGACCGCGGCCATCCTTGACCGTCTGATCCATCACGGACGCTTGCTCATGCATGATGGGCAAAGTTACCGTTTGCAACATTCGACAATGCAATAGCTGAACAGTAGGGTGGCTGGATTTCACTTCCGAAGTGGTTGGATTTTCGTTGCCGCGCTGGTTGGATTCCTACTTGCCAAACACAGAATTTAAGTCTGGAATTGAAATCCAAATTGACGAGTAATCGATACAACACTATAACGAAGTGGCTGATGAGATATACCGCTTGCGTGAACTGAGGCAAAATGCATTGGTTGAAAACGCAGTCATGTCAACTCGCAGAATATGATGATCTATTGGTGAGACGGCTTATTGAGAAGTTAACAGTCTTAGATGATAAACTGACTATTGAGTTCAGGCTCAGTGCTGAAATTGATGTAGAAATATAATGCATATAACTAACCGCCAGTCGAGGAGAATTATCCTTTATCTGGCGGTGTTTTAATCGTTAAAACCCTCATCAAGTATAAATAGAAAATACATTGCTCGTTCACTTGAATAACTGTTCAAGTATCTATTGACTTCTTTTTATCGCAGTAGTAAAATTAACATGTGAATAACTGTTCAAGTATGCAATTGAAATAATATCGGAGGTGATAATGTGGCAAGGAAAATTCAACCAACTGAAAGATGTGACTGTGATGTTATACATGAGGATACTGTTAACCAAGTTCGAGAAAAAATGCCTCAAGAAGAAACCCTATATGATCTTGCGGAGCTATTTAAGGTCTTTGGGGATTCAACAAGAATTAAGATACTCTGGGCGTTAGATGAAGCCGAGATGTGCGTTTGCGATATTGCATTCTTATTGAATATGACCCAATCAGCAATTTCTCATCAGCTAAGAGTCTTAAAGCAGGCTGAACTAGTAAAGAGCAGAAGAGAAGGAAAGATTGTATTCTACTCCCTTGAAGATGAACATGTAAAGCAAATATTTGACCAAGGATTAATTCATATTTCAGAAGAAAGTAAGTAAAGGTGGGGCAGTGATGTTAAAGAAGGAAATAATTTTAGAAGGATTAGATTGTGCAAATTGTGCAGCTAAAATTGAAGATGAGGTTAATAAATTAAATGGAGTCAAAGCCTATATGAACTTCATGAACAAGACATTGACTTTAGAAACTGAATCAGAGCAAGAGTATAAGAATACACTACAGCAGGTTGAAACCATAGTGCACAAGCACGAACCGGATGTGGCAGTGAAAGAAAAATCCATTAGCAAGAGCAATAAAAAAGTATTAATACTTGAAGGACTTGATTGTGCGAATTGTGCTGCAAAGATTGAAGCTCAAACACAAAGCCTTGAAGGAGTAAATAGTGCAACCGTTGATTTTGTTACTAAGAAGCTGACAATTGAAGCGGTCGATAAAAAGGAATTTGGTAAAATTCTTGGAGAAGTAACATCCATTGTAAATAAACTTGAGCCGGATGTTAAAATAGTTGATGCAGAGAAGAAAAAGGTGAACAAAAGCATAGTAATGCTTGAAGGACTTGGATGCGCGAATTGTGCAGCTAAAATGGAAAAAGAAATAAGCGGTTTAGAAGGAGTGGAGTTTGCTGCAGTAGATTTTGTTTCGAAGAAACTAACAATGGAAATAAGTCCGAAAGTCAACCGCACTGAATTAAATGAGAAGATTGAAGGCATTGTAAAAAAAATCGAACCGGATGTAAAGATTGTTTTTGAGAAAGATACATCTAAGGCCAACATAAAAGAAAATAATGAAGAGGAAGAAGAAGGTGTCAACAGAAAAGAAATCATAAGACTTGTGGTCGGTGGAGCAATATTTGCCGTGGGAATCATCTTTAATTTCCAAAATTGGCTTGAGCTTACCTTATTTATTATTAGTTATATTATAGTTGGTGGAGAGGTTGTCTTAAGAGCAATAAAAGGTATTGCCCGTGGACAGGTATTCAGTGAGCATTTTCTAATGAGTATTGCTACCATTGGTGCTTTCTTCGTTGGAGAGTATCCAGAAGGTGTAGCAGTTATGCTGTTCTATCTGGTAGGTGAATTGTTTCAGGATATAGCTGTAGGTCACTCCAGAAAATCAATAAGTGCTTTGATGGATATACGTCCTGACTATGCAAATCTTAAAGTTGGCGATGAGATCAGGAAAGTATCTCCTGAAGAGGTAAACATAGGTGACATCATTATTGTTAAGCCAGGAGAAAAAGTTCCCCTCGATGGTAAGGTTATAGAAGGAAACTCAATGGTTGACACTGCAGCGTTAACAGGGGAATCTGTTCCTCGTGAACTCGAGCCAGGAAACGATGCATTGAGCGGATTCATTAATAAAAATGGCGTTTTGACAATAGAGGTAACAAAGGCTTTTGGTGATTCAACTGTATCTAAAATTTTGGATCTGGTTCAGAATGCCAGCAGTAAGAAAGCTCCTACAGAAAAATTTATAACAAAATTTGCGCGTTCCTATACTCCGATTGTAGTTTTTGGAGCATTAGCCTTAGCAATCATACCTCCATTGGTGATCCCCGGTGCAACTTTCTCTACATGGACATATCGAGCCTTAGTGTTCTTAGTTATATCTTGTCCATGTGCGTTAGTAATTTCAATACCATTGGGCTTCTTCGGAGGGATTGGTGGAGCATCGAAGAGAGGTATATTAGTAAAAGGCAGTAACTATCTTGAAGCGTTGAACAATGTGGAAACAGTTGTTTTCGATAAGACGGGAACGCTAACAAAGGGTGTATTTGAAGTTGTGAATATCAACTCTCAAATTGATTTTACAAATGAGGAATTGATTGAATATGCAGCATTTGCTGAAAGTCACTCAAGTCATCCAATTGCACTATCCATTTTGAAAGTCTATAACAAAGATGTCGATATCACTAAAATTGAAGACTATGAGGAAATTGCAGGTCATGGGATTTTAGCTAAAGTTGGTGGTAAAGAGATTCTTGCCGGAAATAGCAAACTGATGAATAAAGAAAACATTAAATATCAGGAAGTTGAGACTCTGGGTACAATAGTACATGTTGCAGTAGACAAGAAATATGCAGGCAATATTGTAATCTCTGACGCAGTGAAGGAAGATTCAGCTGATGCGATTAAAGGATTGAAGGCATTAGGTGTTAGAAATACTGTTATGCTTACTGGTGATTCGAAGGCAGTTGGGGAAAAAATAGCAACCCAACTTGGAATTGACAAGGTGTATACTGAATTGTTACCGGTCGACAAGGTAGAAAAAATTGAGGATCTGGATGCTAAGAAATCTCATAAGGGGAAAATTGTATTTGTTGGAGATGGTATCAATGATGCACCAGTACTTGCGAGAGCTGATATTGGCATGGCAATGGGCGGCTTGGGGTCTGATGCTGCAATTGAAGCAGCTGATATAGTTATCATGACGGATGAACCATCAAAAATTGTCACTGCAATTAAAGTAGCAAAAAGGACTAGGAAAATTGTGATGCAAAACATTGTGTTTGCATTAGGGGTTAAAGCCATATTCCTTGCACTTGGTGCGGTGGGAGTTGCAACTATGTGGGAAGCTGTATTCGCTGACATGGGTGTGGCAATAATCGCAATATTAAATGCAATGAGGATAATGAATACAAAAAGTATATAAGCCTACATGATTTATTAACCCCTTGATTTATTTCCTCAAAGATAAAATCAAGGGGTATCTGTATTTAAATTTATAAGGAGGAGAAAATGTTCTATATTTTTATTATCACAATAGTGACAGGGATTGATCAGTGGACTAAATATCTTGTAGAAACACAATTAAAACCGATAGGTGCTATACCCATAGTTAAAGATATATTCCATTTGACATATGCAAGGAATACAGGAGCAGCTTTTAGCATATTGAGGGATAAGCAGGCACTTTTAATATTAGTCACAGCCATCGTTGTTGGCGCATTAATATACTATTTGATAAAAATATTAAAGACAGGAGAAGTAGCCTTTAAGCTATCCTTGGCGATAATTATTGGTGGAGCTTTAGGAAATCTTATCGATAGAGTTAGATTGAACTATGTAACCGACTTTCTCGATTTCACACTAATTAATTACCCCATATTTAATTTAGCAGACGTATTTGTAGTTTCAGGAGTTGTCATGCTTTCATATATGCTTTTGTTTAAAGGAGATATGCCCAAAATCTCAAAGATGTGAAATGGGTTTCTGAAAACGCTAAGAAAAAA
>Ga0334901_1001293_pt1 | contig 27295 bp, 27 predicted proteins | sample GraSluR3_MG_3_FD_207216 | JGI IMG/M metagenome (GOLD analysis project Ga0334901, IMG submission 207216) | Sludge microbial communities from methane-producing bioreactor in Wageningen University, Netherlands - Granular Sludge_15_08-R3 | ecosystem: Engineered > Bioreactor > Anaerobic >... | reverse complement strand
GAAAAAAATAAATTACAAACCCTAAAATCCGCAAGTAAATAATTTTGTTTTTTAATTAATTGATTTTAGAATTATTTTGGAAAAATTCATGAAATATTGTGCTTGTTTTTCAATTTTATCATGCCAAAATTCTTTATAAATTGCTTTTGTCACTATATCCATTATAATTATTGATAATGTTTAGACCATAACAATATATCAATACATATAGTGCTGATTAGCAACAACTTGGCTTTATAGTGTGAGCGTACTAATCCATTGAGAGCCAAATATTTAAGCTTATAATTACAGTAACAGATGGTATTTTTTTGTAGTAAATAGCTTTAAAATATCCTGTCTTCCTTGTTTAATCCATTTTGAGGGGACAACCATAAATCGGAAAATGAATTTTTTTAATCTGAAAGTTGGTTTAATAAAATCAAGTTTACTGCTAATAAATTCTGTTAAATAATGAAAAAGGTTACGGCAAATAGCCATCATTACTAAGAACACAGTGTTTTCATTCAAAAAAGAAAATGGCATTTTCTTCCATAAGAAATCATTGTTCATTTCATCAAACAAACGCTCACTATCGCCTCTTTTGTTATAAAATTCGATAACTTCAAGATCAGACATTTCGGTATTATTTGTCATTATAGCTCGATATATAAAACTATCACCGCTAAACAGATTACCTTGTCCATCTGTATTTTTTTCTCTTGAGATTACATAGCGATATGATTTTTCCCATCCAAATGGAGCGTACTGTATTGATGCAATTTGATATTCTTTAAACCCGATGAATTCAGTTTTCCATTCAGTTATGCCCTTAACCTTGTTTAAAAGATTTCCACAACGCTGTGCTCTTATGTAAAAAAATTCACTATTGGCTTCTACCACTGGAATAACAGTCCTATCAAATGAGCCACAGTCCATACGGCTATGTTTTACCTTTACATTATATTGTGACAACAAACTGTATGCGCGTAATAGTGTTTGATCTTGCTTGTATTTTACATGGCTATTTCCGTTGCGATTTTCGATATACACAGGATGATTATTGATGGATGCAATACCAGGAAAATAGCCATTAGCCTTTTTATAACTACGATTCGAATCATATTTCTCAGTAGGTATAAACTGGTTGTCATAATCAAAAATATATCCATTATGCTCGGAGCTCAATTGTCCTGTTTGCAACAAAAGTTTTACCATTAGGTTGTTCATTGCCATATTTTTATTGAACTCATGTTTTACTCCTGTATCGGATATAAATGTTTCTTTTTTTGTGGAGATTTCTTTTTGCATTCTTAGCAACGTATCGGCAGAGCAAACGTCAAATTTTTTCACTTGATCAAGTTCACCACGAAGATGTTCTGTAATATCTTCAGCACACTCGCCACCACAAAGTGTCAATAAAAAATATGACCTAAAAAGATCACTAAACTTATATTCCGACCTAAGTCCCCGATTACCAAGTGTTTGATCGATCATTTGATAAACATTTGATTTGGAAATTATTGAATCTGCGAAATTTATTCCGCCAAAAGATTTGATTTTCGAATTAGAATATGTAATTTTCATCCGCAACGATGTTTTTCACCTAAATAAGTGAAAAATATTTAATCGGGCAAGCCTTGTAAACATTATTTTTACTTGGCTTCCCGATTTTATTAAATTTTTGTTGCGGATTTAAGGTAATAAATTAATATTGTATGATAATATTGAATACTATAATGCCTCAGATATAAAAGATATGCTTTATAATAAGAAAAATAAGCATACATTAAATTCAACAATAAAAGAAATTATAGAAAATAAAAACAAAGAGGAAAAAACAAGTACTGCATCAAGCTATCTAATTACACTTAATCATTTAGAAAAATATAAAGGAACAATTAGGTATGAAACAATTAATAAAGTTACGGGATTAACATTTTTATAAGGGTTTGAAAAGTATTTGAAAAATCAAGGTCTTAAACCAAACAGCATAGGAATTTATATGCGAAATCTTAGAGCTGCATTTAATGTAGCAATTAAATCAGGAATAATTAAACAAGATGATTATCCTTTTTATAATTATAAAATACCAAAAGAAAAAACGAGGCATAGAGCATTGAGCGAAGAACATATAGCAGCACTATATAATTACTGCGGGACTGAAGCAAGGAATCGTGCTAAAGATATATTTTTTCTAAGCATGTTTTTGGTAGGGATAAATATGAAAGATTTGTTGCTTGCAAAAAAAATACAGATATATAATAATAGGTTAGAATACACAAGAGCAAAAACAGGTAAGCACTATACAATTGCAATACAGCCTGAAGCATCAGAAATAATAGAGAGGTATGCCGGAGAAAAATATTTACTTCACTTAGCAGAAAAAAATCAAAATCATAAATACATATATAGGTATATAGACAGGAGATTACACGACATCTGTAAAGAATTAGAAATCCCTGTTAATGTTACAACATATTATGCGAGGCATACATGGGCAACTATAGCAAGAAACATCTGTAAGGTTCCTTATGATGAAATAAGACTTGCACTCGGACACTATATTCCCGAAGTAACCGGAATTTATATTGATTATGATAGCGAAATTGTCGATCAGGCAAACAGAAAAGTAATAGATTACGTTTTGCAAATTTCTAATAATACATTATAGATTACTATAAAACTTAATAAAATAGAAAACTATTTTGTAAATTTGTCGTTATTAATAGAAACAAAATAATTATGGCAGAATATACTATTAAAATAAACGAAAAAACTCAGAGAGGTAAGAAGCTATTGGAGTATCTTATGTGTTTAAATGATATAAGCATAAAAAAAGTTGAAAAAGATACTACTAAAAATAGTATAATTAAAGGTATGCAAGAGTTAGAAAAAGGAGAAACAAAAGATATTAAAACATTATGGGACTCCTTATAGTTTATACTCCTGAATTTCTTAGAAAATCAAAACGATACAATAAAAAATACAAGTCTTATAAAAATGACTTGAAAAAATTTATTGATAATATTGAAAATGAAAATGGGATTCATATTGCAAATAGTATTTATAAATATAGATTAGCTGTAAAATCAAAAAACAAAGGGAAAAGTGGCGGATTTAGAGTTCTTACCCATGAAATAATCCTTCACGATAATAGCAAAGAAAAAATTACATTAGTTACAATTTGGGATAAAAACGATAAGGAAAACATATCTGATAAAGAACTTAAAGAAATATTGAAGAATAATAATATCAGCAGTAAGATATAGCCTAAACAACGCAAGCGGTTTTTATCAAATTAGTAAACTGTACTGCTTTAGCGACTTCATTTTCAGATATTTTATAAGTAGTATATCTGCTATATCTTGACCTATCATCAAGCCACTTATACTGTGAATAAACATTCGGTAGATTATTTGCAACTAACCTATCACGTGCAGCCCCTTTACCACCGGAATATTGAAAAGATTTGCAGCCCATACCATATTAATGGACATGCAATAAAACCACCAACAACAAAAGTAATGATAATAAAAATAATATGCAAATATTCATGCAAAAAAAATATATAAAATTTATAAAACAATGAAAATAAGGGTATTAGCAACAAATAAATTATAACTACGGATCAGGAGGTTGGGGGTTCGAGTCCCTCCGGGTTCACAAAAGAAGCCTGAACAACGATAGTTGTTTAGGTTTTTTCTTTTAAATGCGTTGAGCTTGCTCATAAGCATTCAGAAGGAAAAAACGAAATATGCGAAAGCATATTCAGGCTTTATGATTGAGCTACATATCCAAAATTTGGGATCATGAAATAATCCCTCCGGGTTCACAAAAGAAGCCTGAACAACGATAGTTGTTTAGGTTTTTTCTTTATACAATTAAAACAGAATTTTACAACCAAAACAGAATTAAAAATAAATTGACTCTAAATAAAAACCATGAAAAAATTTAATTTATTAACAAGCCCAAAATATTTATAACCAATTTTAATTCTATATTTTGATAATTAAATTTAAAAGTATTACTTCGCATAAAATTTTTTAATTATGAATATTAAATGCTTATTAATCGGATTTTCAGGATTGCTTATACTTTCATGCAATACGGGGAAACAACAGGTTACCGATACTGTTGAATTAACAAATACTAAAGATTCTGTTTCTTATGTAATAGGAATGCAAATGGGCGAAAATTTTATTAAACAGGAGCTTACTGAAAATATTAATTTTGAAGCATTAGTTGCCGGTCTTAATGAACAAATCGAAGGAAAAGGCAGATTAGACCTTGAAGCAAGCAACGAGATGGTAAATCAATATTTCATGAAACTTCAGGAAGGTGATTTCGCCGAAACTATTGCAGCCGGTGAAGCATTTTTAGAAGAGAAAGCCAAAGAACCAGGAGTAAAGAAAACCGCAAGTGGTTTAATGTATAAAGTTATTAAAGAAGGGACAGGTTCCATCCCAAGCGAACAAGACATGGTTAAGACTCATTATCGTGGTACATTAATTAGTGGAGAAGAATTTGACAGTAGCTACTCAAGAGGAGAACCTGCAGTGTTTCCTGTTAATGGTGTAATTCCCGGTTGGGTAGAAGCTCTTCAAATGATGAAAGAAGGTGCTAAATGGGAACTTTATATCCCTTATAATTTAGCTTATGGCGAAAGAGGAGCCGGAGGACTAATTGGTCCCTACGAAACTTTGATTTTCGAGATTGAACTTATTTCTATTGAAAACTAACCGAAGTTATACTTCGGTTTTTTTTGATTTCTTTTTTAATTAAACAAGTGTAAATTGATAGTTAACAATTTTTAAAAACAAAAAATCACATCAATGAAAAACAAAAGCCTAATTTCTATTACCGATTTCTCGCCCACAGAGTATCTTAAAATACTTGACCTGGCTGAAACTTTTGAAGCAAACCCCAATCAGAGGCTTCTTGAAGGATACGTAATTGCATCTCTGTTTTTTGAACCATCAACACGTACTCGATTAAGCTTCGAAAGTGCTATCCAACGATTAGGAGGTAGAATTGTTGGATTCTCCGAAGCTGGTACATCAAGTGTTTCAAAAGGCGAATCGCTTAAAGACACAATTTTAACCGTAGGAAATTATAGCGATTTAATTATTATGAGGCATCCTATCGAAGGTAGTGCAAGATATGCCAGCGAAGTATCACCTGTACCAATTGTAAATGGAGGAGACGGAGCAAACCAACATCCTACACAATGCCTACTCGACTTGTATAGTATTAGAAAAACTCAAGGCACTCTTGAAAACCTCAATTTATTCTTAGTAGGGGACTTGAAATACGGAAGAACTGTTCATTCTCTACTTATGGCAATGTCAAATTTCAATCCTACTTTCCATTTTATTTCTCCTCCTTCACTTAGAATGCCCGAAGAATATAAAATGTTTCTTCGATCAAAAAATATTAAATACTTTGAATACGACGAATTTAACGATGCTACAAAAGAAGCAGATATCATTTATGTTACTAGAGTTCAACGCGAAAGATTTTCGGACCCTATCGAATACGAAAAAGTTAAAAATGCATACGTTCTAAAAAACAATATGCTCGATGGAACAAAAGATAATCTAAAAATTCTTCATCCACTACCTAGAGTTAACGAGATTAGCACCGATGTGGACTCAAATCCTAAAGCATATTATTTTCAACAAGCTCTTAATGGCGTTTATACACGAATGGCAATTATGTGTTTGATTTTAGGAATTAAAAAATAGGATACAGGGGTTAGGATACAGGGGTTAGGATACAGGGGTTAGGATACAGGGGTTAGGATACAGGGGTTAGGATACAGGGGTTAGGATACAGGGGTTAGGATACAGGTTACAGGGTTGATTATAGGTTTAAAAGAATTATCATAAATAAAAAATTGAGACTATGAATAAAAAAGAATTAACAGTAAGTGCAATTGAAAACGGCACTGTAATTGATCATATTCCATCAGATATGTTGTTCAAAATATTATCAATTATTGGAATAGAAAAAATGGATACTGAGGTAGTAATCGGAAATAATTTCCAAAGCAAAAAATTAGGTTCAAAGGGGATAATTAAAATTGAGAATAAATTCCCTTCAATTGACGATATTAATAAAATTTCAATATTGGCTCCTAATGCAGTATTTAATATTATTAAAGATTACAAAGTAGTTGAAAAGAAAAAAGTGCAAGTTCCAAAAACAGTAGATGGAATTGTGAAATGTGTAAATCCAAAGTGCATTACAAATCACGAAAATATTACAACTCATTTTGAAGTCATCAACGAAAATAGTGTAATTAGCTTAAAATGTCGTTATTGTGAAAAAATAACCGGACACAAAAATATGCAGGTTATTTAGCCGTTAATTAGTATAAACAGAAAATAAAGATTATGAAAAAAACAGTTTTTATAGCTGCTGTTTGTTTATTGGGATTATTAAAAATGTATTCGCAGCAAGATATTAATTCAAGAATGAGCAAAACAAACGAATTTGCTTTTAAATTAATGACCGAAACTTATACAGACAACGACAATAGTTTACTTAGTCCATTCAGCATTTCGGTTGCCCTTGCTATGACATACGAAGGAGCAAGAGGGAGTACTGCGAGAGAGATGAGAAATACTTTAAATTTCGAAAGAAAAAGAACGAATCATCACGATGAATTTATTAAGGTTTTAAATCATTTCAATTCAATAAATAAAAATGTAATTACTACTGCTAATGCTTTAATGGCACAAGAAGATTATGGTTTTCTTGATAAATATTTTGAGTTAATGCAAGAATATGGGGCAAATGTGCAATATGCAAATTTCAGAGATGACTTGCAACGCGAAGCAGCACGCAATGCGCTTAATAATTGGGTAATGAGTAAAACAAATGAAAAAATAGAAAATTTGATAAAACCAGATCATTTAGACCACCTTACAAGATTAGTTCTAGTAAATGCCATACACTTCAAAGCCAATTGGCAAATTTCATTTCCCGAAAAACGCACTCGTCAAATGGTATTCTATGGTAAAGAAAGACAAGTAATTGTAGATTTTATGCATGGTAGAGATTATCATAATTACACCGAAGATTCTATTTGTCAAATTCTTGAATTATCATATCAAGACAGTATAGCTAGTATGATTATATTCTTACCCAAAGAAAACACAGAACTTAAATACTTTGTAAATAGTGTTTTATCTAATGACTATTTATGTAATACCATTAAACAATTAGAAAAGAAACAGGTTAATGTTATTATGCCAAAATTCAGTTACGAGAGTGAATATGAATTGAAAGAACCTCTTAAAAGATTGGGTATGATAGATGCTTTTAGCCATAAAGCAAACTTTAGAGGAATTAGCGGCAATAAAATGTTAATGATAGACGAAGTTGTACATAAAACATTTATTGAACTTGACGAAACCGGCACAGAAGCCGCAGCTGCTACAGCAGTCATTATAAGAGAAAAAACTGCACCTGCTGATAAACCGGTTTTCTTTAATGCAAATCGTCCATTTTTCTATTTAATACGTGAGAACTCTACCGGTAGTATTTTGTTTATGGGGACAATTGTTAAACTTTAATAATATGAAATCTTTAACCCTAATATTAATGATTATTGGACTTACATTTGTGTTTGAACATGCTCATGCACAGTTTGGATATTCTAACGAATACGACACAAAAGAAGGGGTTAATATCAAATACAAATATGCACGTTCAAAATTTCTTAATAAAGAAAGTAATATAAACCTAAGACTTCGACTTGAAAATACTACTGACGAAGATTTTCTTGTAAAGTTCTCGATTGTGTACGAAAAAGGTCTTACACAAAAACTTAAAAGCGAAATAATAAACATCGAAATCCCTGCAAACAAGTCGCGAACAGGAAAAGCTAGAGGATTAAACTTTGATACAGGTACAAATGATATGGACTATATTAATAGTTATGAATTTAATTGGGATTTTGATATATTTGAGGTTTCAAAAATTAAAGAATAAATTAAACACAAAAACAATAATTATGATTAGAACAATTAGTATTTTAGTATTGCTGACAATGTTTTTTGCTTCATGCAATAATCCTGCAAACAAAGAATCTGAAGAAAAGACAGAAGAAAAAGTTGTTGCAGAAGAACAAGCCGTTAAGTGCAGCGGCATATACGTAGATAGCATAATTGATAATCCTGAAGCATTTTTAGGACAAGAAATTTCTGTTTGTGGTGTTGCCACTCATGTTTGCATGCACTCAGGAGATAAAATATTTCTGTCTCCAGACGAGAGTGGTGAAGAATCGTTTATTATTACTACCGGAGAAAATATTGAAAAGTTTGATCAGGAGTTAACAAACAAACATGTTATGGTAACGGGAGTTGTTACAAAAGTTGAAGACGAAGAAGAGGTAGAAACTCATCACGACCATGAAGTAGTTTATTATTTAGAATGCAGCAAGATTTCAGAATGTTCGTGCCATACCGACTCAGAAGGGTGCTGTAAAAGCTCCGAAAGTAAAAAACCATGTACAGGGCACGAAACTGAAACTCATCCTTGTTCAGAGCACAACCATTAAACTTTAATAGAATTTAATAGAATTAAGTGCAGCTTGTCTGCACTTTTTTAATGCCATCAGCAATAATTTCATAATGATCGAAAGCTAATTCCGGTAAATCATTAACTAAAAACCAGCGTGCATCTTTTGCATCATCTCCCGCAATAGGCTCAAGTTTTTCGTTTAGTACAATATAATGTGCTATTGCAATATTTCTGCCTCGTGGATCTCGTTCAGGTTTACCATAAGCCTCTAATTGACGAAATCCTTTTAGTCTTAGTCCGGTTTCTTCAAAACATTCTCTCTCTACAGCATTGATTAAATCTTCGTCCATATCAACAAAACCTCCTGGCAATGCCCACATATTTTTAAATGGCGGATTATTCCTTTTGATCAATAATATAAATAAATCATTTCGATTTTTATTAAATATCAATGCATCAACCGTGAGCATCGGACGTGGATATTTATAATTGTAACTCATTTTCAGAATAACTTTCAGTTTTTAAATAATAATAAACATTATCTGCATTAATATCAATGTCAATTAAGTTCATTATCATCAATTTTATAATTATGTTCTCAGTTTTAAACTTTGATTGTTTAAGCTTTGCAGCTATTTCTTTAATGGTAGCTCGTTTGTTTGACTGTAAAAGCTCAAATATCTGTTCAATAAATGTATCATAGAATAATTTTACTTGAGCATTTCTCTTTTGCAACCTCCAAACTTCGAGTAATACTCTATTAGCCAACAAATTTTCATCTTTTTTACGAATATACACCATATATTTACCATTTGCATCAGGTGCACTATGCGGTTTATTTCTACTAGGCTCAACTGATATTTCTGCAACGGTTTTTCCTTCAAGCTTATGTAAATTAGAAAAAAACTCAACTTCAGGTTTGCAGTATAAATGAGCTGCCGTTTCAATCATAAATATTTCTTCATCAGTTCTAATACCGGCTATCCTTCCATTATCTTTAACTCCCAATAATAAAGTACCACCATCGGTATTTGCGAATGCTACGAGTGAGCGAGCAATTTTTGGGGCATCACTAATAGAGTGCTTAAAATCTAATTGTTGCCCCTCTCCCATTTTTATCATATCATATATAGATAGTCTTTCCATATTAATGATTTACCAAAAGTACAAAGTAAACAAAAAAAAGGCATCCCGCTTCCGGGATGCCTCCTGCTTTAACGCATACTAACTATTTAACCACCACTTTATGAAAACTTTACTATTGTTTTGTTTTCTAATTATTAAACAGCAAAATTCGGAATTTGTTTTATTTGAACATAACTATTTTGCAATTATAATACTACTAACATTTTTACTAATATTTTAATGCTTTCTTTTTCTACTTAAAATCAAACTCCTGCTATAAATTTTATTCAAATTTTGCTAAAGATGCTTTTATTCTTTCGCAGGCATCCAATAAATCTTCTTCAGAAATAACTAAAGGAGGAGCAAATCGAATAATATGCTGATGTGTAGGTTTAGCCAAAACTCCATTATTAGCCATTTCGACACAAACATCCCAAGCCTCTTTTCCGTTTTTAGGATTGATTACAACAGCATTTAACAAACCTTTACCTCTTACCAATTCAATCATATCGCTTTTAATACTCTTCATTTGGTCTCTAAAAATTTTACCAAGATATTCGGCACGTTCAGCGAGTTTTTCTTCTTTTACAACTTCTAATGCAGCCATAGCAACCTTACCTGCAAGCGGGAACCCACCAAAAGTAGAACCATGTTCACCTGGTTTAATACAAAGCATTATCTCATCGTTAGCTAATACTGCCGATACAGGAATTACTCCCCCTGAAATAGCTTTACCTAAAATTAAGATATCCGGTTTTACATTTTCGTGATCACAGGCTAAGAGTTTTCCTGTACGAGCAATACCTGTTTGAACTTCGTCAGCAATATATAATACATTATGCTTTTTACACAAATCATATGATTTTTTCAAATATCCTTCGTCAGGTAAAAATACACCAGCTTCTCCTTGAATTGGCTCAAATAAGAAACCGGCAACATTAGTATCTTGTAATGCCTTTTCAAGAGCATTAATATCATTATAAGGAATTATCTCAAAACCCGGAGTATATGGACCAAACTCATTCTTTGCTACCGGATCGGTTGACATAGAAATGATTGTAGTTGTACGTCCATGAAAATTATTTTCGCAAACAATAATTTTTGCTTTATTATCCTCAATGCCTTTCTTTTGATAAGCCCATTTACGGCAGAGTTTAATTGCTGTTTCATCAGCTTCGGCACCTGTATTCATTGGCAATACTTTATCGTAACCAAAATACTTGGTGATATATTCTTCGTATTCGCCTAATACAGAATTGTAAAATGCACGTGAAGTAAGAGTAAGCTTTTGTGCTTGTTCGACCAAAGCATTTACAATCTTTGGATGGCAATGCCCCTGATTTACAGCAGAATAAGCAGACAGAAAGTCGTAATATTTTTTCCCTTCAACATCCCAAACAAATGCTCCTTCGCCTCTATCTAGCACTACTGGTAGCGGATGATAATTGTGAGCTCCATAACGTGATTCACGATCCATGTAATCTTTCGGTGTCATTTTCATAATTTTTAATATTTAGTTATTAATTGTTGAATCTTAAAAAATTATCCATTTTGTGCAAATTTGACAAATTTTATCTGCTTAAGCAAAAACAAAATGATGTTAAAGAAAATATATTCAATAAATGCTGTTTTTTCTTGAAAATATATATGCTTAATTTATATCTGTACTGTAATAAATCAATTTTTAATAAAGTTAATAATTAGTTAATCAAACCTTATTTTAGCCCTTAATTATTATCTTTGCTTACAATAAACAAGAATTAGCAACTAAAAGCTACAACAATGAAAAAATATGCAATTTTAACACTAAGCTTAGTACTATTTATCTTTAGCTCTTGTTTTAGTCAGTCGTTTAATGAACAATTATATAAATTTGGAAGAGTTTTAAATTTAGTAAACACATTGTATGTAGATAGTGTACAGGAAGAAGAACTTGTTGAACATGCAATAATTGAAATGCTTCATGAATTAGATCCTCACTCAATTTACATTAGCAAAGAAGAGGTTGCCGCAATGAATGAACCACTCGAAGGAAGCTTTGAGGGAATAGGTATTCAATTTAGATTAATGGAAGATACTCTACTTGTTGTTGGTGTAATTTCTAGTGGCCCCTCGGAGAAAGTTGGTTTAAAAAATGGCGACAGAATAATTAGTGTAGATGGAGAAAGCATTGCAGGCATTGGCATTAAAAATCAGGATATATTAAAAATGCTAAGAGGCGACAAAGGTACTTTGGTAAATGTGGAAGTTGTACGTAGAGGAATAAAAAAACCTATTGATTTTACGATTACTCGCGACAAGATTCCTATTTACAGTGTTGATGCAGGATTTATTACAGACGATGGACTTGGGTATATTAAACTAAATAGGTTTGCCAGAACAACAATGGAAGAGTTAAGTGCTGTTTTTGATGAGTTTAAAGATAATTCGGTAAAAGATATAATATTAGACCTAAGCGATAATAGTGGTGGCTATCTTGATCAAGCAATCGATTTAGCTGATGAATTTTTAGAAAAAAATCAATTAGTTGTTTATACCGAAGGCAGGAGTAATCCACGAAAAGATTATAAAGCAACAACAAAAGGAAGATACGAAAAAGGAAGACTTATTATAATAGTTGATGAAGGTTCTGCTTCGGCTAGTGAAATTGTTGCCGGAGCTATTCAAGACTGGGACAGAGGAGCAGTTATAGGCAGACGAACTTTTGGCAAAGGATTAGTACAAAGACCTTTTAGTTTAACAGACGGTTCAATGATTAGACTTACAGTTGCAAGATATTATACACCAACCGGAAGACTAATTCAAAAACCTTACGAAGAAGGCTACGAAGAATATGCAAAAGATGTTTATACTCGTTTTAACCATGGCGAATTGTTACACGAAGACAGCATAAAACTCCCCGATTCGTTATCTTTTGAAACACTAATTAACAAAAGAAATGTTTACGGCGGGGGAGGAATTATGCCCGATTATTTTATTCCATTAGATACAAATAGGTATAGCGCTTATCATTACGAACTTTTACGCAAAGGGGTATTATTTAGATTTATCGGTAAATACGTTGACGATAATAGAGAAAATATGACAAAATCATACCCCGATATTAATACGTTTAAAAAGAAATTTGAATGTAATGATGATATCATTTTTGAACTTGATACTTATGCTGCAGAAAATAAAGTATATAGAGATAGTTTTGATGTAGTTAGTCCTGAATTAGAGTATTTGCTTAAGACACACATAAAATCCCTAATTGCTGGCGACATTTGGCGAACAAACGAGTTTTATCAGATATTTAATGATATTAACCCTTATTATATTGAAGCACGCAATATATTACTTGACAATAAAAAATATAACGAGCTGCTTAATAAAAAATAACTATGTTTATAGAATGGGTTTTTAAAAACTGGCTTGAAATATTTGGTGCCTTACTCGGCTTTATTTCTATTTACTTTCAAATTAAACAACACAGTTGGTACTGGCCCATTAGTATAGTAATGGTAAGTATGTATGCTGTGGTTTATTATCAATCTAAATTTTATGCCGACATGTCTCTTCAATTATATTTCTTTGCAGTTGGTATATATGGTTGGTACTACTGGCTATCAGGAAAGACAAAAAATAAAAAAGCAACAAAACAAACTGTACCTGTTATAAAACTAAACTCAAACAATTGGATAAAAGCCATCGTTGCAACAATATTTTTCTACATTATTATTGCATTTGTACTGATAAGATTTACCGATTCTGATATTGCTTATGGAGATGCATTTACAACAGCTTTTAGTTTTACTGCAACATTTCTGCTTGCCCGCAAATTTATTGAGAATTGGATTTTTTGGATAATTGCTGATGCTGTTTCGGTTGGATTATACATTTATAAAGGACTATATCCAACTGCAATATTGTTTGTTGTATTAAGCATTTTGGCTGTTTATGGATATTATGCATGGAAAAAAGAACTAAAATAAAAAGAGTGGTTCTAATTGGACCTGAATCAACAGGAAAATCGGTTTTAACAAAAACTTTGGCTGATTATTTCAACGAACCTTTTGTTTCTGAAGTAGCTAGAGAATATGTTGAAAAACTCAATAGAGCTTATAATTATCAGGATATTGAAGTAATTGCTAAAATGCAAATTGAAGCGGAAAACAAGGCATTAAAACTCTCAAAAGAATGGTTGTTTATTGATACTGATTTACTAATTACTAAAGTATGGTTTTTACATTTATATGGTAAATATCCTAAATGGCTTGATAAGGCAATTATAAAAGCTCCACGTTATTTATATTTGCTTTGCAATTTTGATTTACCTTGGGTTGCCGATCCGGTGCGAGAAAATCCCGACAAGCGAGAGTTTTTTTTTAATTGGTATAAACGAGAAATTGAATTATACAAATATGACTATGTAATAATAAACGGTCAACACGAAAATAGACTTCGCAATGCTCTTAAAGCGTTAATACATTAATTAACAAACTTTTAAATCAGTTCAGAATTATCCATATGATACTTTACAATACCTTCAAGAGGTTGTTTTATAAATCCCTCAATTTTATATTTTCTTTTATTGCTAATTTCTGTTATTATATCTTGAAAGTAAAAAGCTACTGAACCACAATATCCTATGGTTAAATCATTTCTTTCGGGAATTAATCGGATATAGTTATCAAAAAATTCGTTAAAAGAAAAATAAAGAATATCTTGAATATCTGGGTGCATACGATTTTCAAAAATAAATGGTGTAAATGATGCTAAATACCTTCCGGGATAAGGATTTTTATATAAATTTTCAATCACATCTGAATGTTTCAGAGCTAAATCTTCTTTAATAATAGTCTGTAAACCATGATTAAACTTACTATTATAATAACGCTTTAATAATTCTTTTCCTAAAAATGCTCCACTTCCCTCATCCCCAAGTATATAACCTAGTGAATTAACTTTTCTGAAAATATCGCCACCATTATAAACACAAATATTGCTCCCTGTACCAATTATGGCTGCAATACCTCTCCTATCTTGAAAAATGGCACGTGCAGCACCAAGTATATCTGTATTAATATGAACAATAGCTACAGGAAAACAATCTTCAATAATTTGTTTCAGCCAAAGCCTGCTTTTTTCGTTTCCACAACCAGCACTATATATATATACATGTTCAATATCAATAGAATTAATTTTTTTAGGAATTATATTACGACAATATTCAATAATTTGCTTTTCGGTAACAAACAAAGGATTCAATCCAATGGTTTGAGAACGTAAAATCTCTGTACCACCTACATCAGTTAATATCCAATCGGTTTTTGTACTCCCACTATCAGCAAAAAGTAACATATTCGTAATTTGGGTTAAAAGTAATAAATATTGATTTAAATTTTAGTAAAAACAATAAAAATATAATGCTAAATTCTTTTACAAACTAGTTCCAAAAGCTTTCGAGTTCGAGCAAAACAAACTATTTTTGAACAAACAGTAATAAAACAATAATGCGTATATAGCAAACAAAATGCTTCTCATTCGTGTCTCATGTTCGTATTAACGTAATTGGAGAATAAGAATTCCAAATATCAAAACATAATTACGCGTACATCACAACATTTAACATCTTACATTTGCCATCATACATTTGACATCATACATTTAACATCATACATTTAACATCACAACATTTGACATCTCACATTTGCCATAATACATTTGACATCATACATTTACCATCATACATTTGCCATCATACATTTTACATCACAACATTTTACATCACAACATTTTACATCTCACATTTTACATCTCAACATTTAACATCTCACATTTGCCATAAAACATATACCTTACTTAAACGCGGCTTCTGACAATCCTTCGCCACTAAGCTTAAGCTTTTCAAAATAATCAGGTACCTGGTAACCGAGCAAACTATCAACATACATTTTAGCAAAATACTGCCCTAACATAAAACCATGTCCTCTCAATCCAATGATCAACCCCAAGTCAGGATCAACCACGTATCTTGGTTCTACATAATATCCAGACCAGACAGCCTGAAAGCCTACGCTAGACAGTTCGGGAATCCAATCAACAAACACTTCGGATACTATTTCGAGAAAATCTTTAGTATTTGTCCTCAGATCTTTTCCTGTTTCTTGTGGATCTACTGCCGGTGAAGCACAACCAATAATCTGACCGGTTTCTGCCAATTGCTGCCCATAAACAGCACTGAAACCTTTGTATTTTCTTCTGTCTATTAGCATATCAATAGGATTTCCATCAACTCCCATATATGGCAATCTTCTTGTAATGAACGCCTGATGTTTTACAGGATATAGCCCCACTTCAATATTCAGTTTATTTGCAAATTTTTCGGCTGTAGGACCTAGAGCATTCACAAAATGTTCACATTCATATTCCAAATATTCACCACTATGAATTTTTAGCAAAACAACAGTATTTTTTCCTTCTTTTTGGACATCAATCAATTCAGTATCTTCTAAAACAGTACCGCCATGATTAATTCCAATTTTTCTAATTAAATCAATTACCTTACCGGGAGTTGCCTGCCAACAATCGTTTGTAATTAATGCTGCAGAATATTTATCAAGATTAGGGTTAAAAAATGGAGATATTTCGTTTACAAAATATTTTTTATCTACCATTTTAGCATCGCTCCAACTTCGAGAAGCATCCAAAGCCTTGTAAGTAAGTTCGTCGTGAGCAAAACTAACATAACGTGTAGGGCGATAATCTATATTGCTAATATTCTGTAATTGCTCAAAAACACCTCGGTTTTTCAAAGCAATATCTGCTAATGCAGGCAATGAAAATGCCGGTCTGCCTCCAGCAATATTTCTCCAACTTGCACCTCTGTCTTTATTAATCAAAACAGGTTTAAGTCCGGCTTCTGCCATATATCTAAAGGCAGCACTTCCGGCAATACCACCTCCAGCAATCAAAGCCAGAACCTTAATTCTTTTATTAGGTTTGCTTTCTATATTTGTAAATACTTTTTCGTTCTTTTTGTGTGGATATGTCTCACCCATTCCAAGCTGATTCGATAAAGGACCACGAGGTGTGGCATCACCTACTATCTCAACTCCATAAGGTGCAATAGTTTGTTTTAATCTTTTTATACAACGCTTACCACGACAAGCCCCCATACCAAGACGTGTTGTGTGCTTCACTTCATCAATAGAAATGTATTGTCTGTCGCCAATTACATCCATTATCTCACCTAACTTAACATCATCGCAATGGCAGATATAAGTTTCGAACGGAATATCTTTATCTAATTTCTCAATATTAACTTTTCCCGGATAGTTGTCTTTAACTATAAAACCTCTAGCTTTCTGAAGGTCTTCTCCATGCAAATCGTTAGTCTTAACTCTTGCAATATTAGTTTTATTTTTCTTTTTAAGAATTTTTTCAATTACTCCTGTTCCAACTTTTTCGCCATTATTATTTACAAGAAAAACTTCAGCACCTTCATTTGCCTCATACTCAATAGGTAAGAACAATTTACCTTTTTGCTCATCATATCCAAAAATAGCCAATCCGGGACATTGATAAACACATTGCATACAACCTATACACTTGTCGAAATCAATCTGAGGAACAATGCTGGTACTTGATTTTGTAATAGCTCCGTGTGGACAAGCAAAAGCACATGGATTGCAGGCAAAACCATATAAGCAATCAATCAGCACATAAGGCTTTTGTTGTGCTCTTTCTCTTGTAGGTTTATAGGGCTCTTCAATAACTCTTGTAGGGTGCTGTTGCGAATCGATATATTCTTTACTCAAAGCCAAATAATCATCATATTTATAGCGTCTTCCCATACGTTCAAATATTTCATATGCTGCCTGCCGACCTCGTAAAACAGCACTTGTACCTTCTCCTATCCTGAGAGCATCGCCAACCGAGAAAACATTTCTGCCAAAAACAAGTTCTCCTTTTATCATTAATTGATCATCGGGAACCAAACCTGTACAAATATTTATTGCATCAATGCCGTAAATAGCTTTTTCGGTTCCGGGTATTGCTTTGAAGTTTTTGCTTTCAGCAATTACAGCCCCAATTACACCGGTATTATCATCATTAGGAATAGCTTCCACCAAAATATGACTTGTCATAATTGGAATCCCCAACCTACGTACTCTATTTGCCTGCACAGGAAAACCTCCTTCAAAAGATTGAGCTTCAATTATAGCTTTTACATTTGCTCCAGCCTGCATCAATTGATAAGAAGTAAGATAACCAATATTCCCTGCTCCTACGGTAAGAATATTTTTACCAAGCAATGTAAACTCATTGTTCATCATTTTTTGGACAACTGCGGCAGTATATACACCTGGGACATCATCATTTTTAAAAGTCGGCATAAAGGGAATAGCTCCGGTTGCAATCACAAGATAATCGCACAAAACATAAAATATTTCACCTGTGTTAAGATTTTTTACAGCCAAGCGTTTATCGTCAAGTATATCCCAAACAGTAACATTCAACATAATACCTGAACGATCTTCGCCGGCAAGAGTTTCGGCAATTTCAAAACCACGCATTCCTCCATATTTTTTCTCTTTCTCGAAAAAGAAAAACTGATGAGTTTGCATTAAAAACTGCCCACCAATTTTATCGTTATTATCAAGCACTATATTATCAACATTGTTTTCGTTAAGCAGCTCACGAGCAGCTAATCCGGCAGGTCCGGCTCCAATAATAGCTACATCGGTTTTATAAGTTTTTACAGGTTCGTCTGTAGTTAGCTTAACTTTTACAGGACGATAATTTTTGGGTATTTCCTTTACTTCTTTAACACCATCTACACGAGTAATACATATTCTTTTAATTTCACCGTCAACAAGCATTTCGCAAGCACCACATTTGCCTATACCACATTCTAGAGACCTATTTCTACCATCCAACGAATGGCTATGAACCGGATATCCGGCTTGATGAAGTGCGGCAGCAATTGTAAAACCCTTTTCACACTCTATAGGCTGTTCATTATACATAAATGTAACTCGCTCTCTTACTGGCACTTCTAATATTGGATGTTTGATAATTTTACTCATATCTATATATTTACAAATTGATGTAAAATTGTACAATTCTATTTGCTTGCTAAATGAGATTTGTCAGAGTTTTATTATTTATACTTAACAAAGATAAAATGTAATGCAAGACCAATTATTAAACATAAACATCAACAAACCTTCTATAATAATATTTAGAATCGTAATTTTTTATTTGAAAATGATTTCAATTTTCAAAATAAAAAAGTTCAACTATTTAATTAATAAGGTCAATTTCATAATTTATCCTTAAAATATGAACATTTTAAGCTTTTTACTTTTTATATAATAAAACTAATTATATACAGAATTATGAAAAACAGTTTTATTACAGATATATCTAAACTTATTTACAGAGTGAGTGTTGCAAGCTTTATGCTTACTCATGGTTTTGGGAAATTTAAACTTTTGCTTTCGGGCAATCTTGATAAATTTGCAGACCCGCTAGGTATGGGTCCCGAAATTTCGTTAATTTTAGCCGTAGGTGCTGAATTTTTTGCATCTATTGCAATTATTATTGGATTTAAAACCCGATTGGCAACAATTCCCATAGTTTTTACAATGGGAGTAGCAGCTTTTGTTGTACATGGTAGCGATCCCTTTAGTGTAAAAGAATTCGCATTACTATACATGGTTGCATTTATTGGTATTGCAATAATGGGTAGTGGCAAATATTCGATAGACTATCTTATTTCTAAATATTTACGAAAGAATAAATAGTTTTATATTTTTACATTTATTTTTCATTACTCAAAATTTTAAAATTATGTTTTGGATATTGGTTTTAAATATACTTTTTACATCAACAACTTCTGTTAACTATCAAACATATAAAAATGATTTACCAGAAATAAATAAAAAAGTAATAGAATATGTAGAGTCGGTTATTGGGACTAAGGTTGATCGTGGTGAGTGTTGGGATTTAGCTGCTAAATCACTTGACTTTGCTAATGCTAATTGGGATGGAATGTATGAATTTGGGGATGAATACGACATTAGAAAAACAGATATTTTACCGGGAGATATTTTGCAGTTTAAAAATGTAATAGCCGAATATACTGAAGACAACGCTATATTCACAGAACAATTAATGCACCATACTGCTATTGTGTATAAAGTACACGACAATAATCTACTAGAAATTGCACATCAAAACACTGGATTAAAGAAAAACATTGTTGTAATAACTAATTTTAATCCTGATTGGATAAAAAAGGGTAGTATTACTTATTTCAGACCTCTTGAATAGACAATAATCAATGTAGCAAACGTTCAGGTTTTACAACGGCACCTATTCCTTTCTTTCCATCTATCAATATTTTTAAGGGATGAGCAAACCTTATGTGGCGTAATCGTTCATTTTCGAACATACATTTCTGTCTGTTTAAAAAAGCTAAATCGAAACTACCGTCTTGTGTACAAGGATTAACAGTAAAGTATCCTACTTTAAAAGATGTTAAATTTTGAAAGAAATGAGTACCTTGACTAGGGTCTATCTGATAATTCCGCAAAGCAGTTTCAACAATCACTCTAGCTGCACTTATTTGTGCCCATTTTACAGGAATTCCTAAATATGGATCGCTACTACCCCAACGTCCTGGTCCAATAAGAATATAATTCGTTCGCGAACGTTGCAATTTTTCGTTAATCGCTCCAATCTCTTGTGCAAGCAAAGTATTATTGGCAGGGTCAAAATTTTCAGGTCTAATATAGACGATATCATTTACATCGTCAATAATACCATTGCCAAGTGCTTTTTTACTAAAAATTACAATTTCTTCCTTTTTCAAGCTTTTTAAATCAACATCAATTGTTTCTTTGTTATCAACAATAGGTCGTATTTGTAATAAACTTAAAGTATGCCCACCTTTTTCGGGATAATCAAGACTCACTGCAAACTCAATCTCTACCGGATTATTCATCTCTCGTTGCCCTGTTTTAAGGATATCAGATAAAGCATCATTTAACGGAAGACCTTTAAATTTTATTATATTACTAAAAGATATTATTGTTTGTCCATGTGGATATAATCCATCTCTTATTATATGATCGTTATAATCATAAGTAGATGCGATTTTTGTAAGAACATCATCCTTTTTAGCATGATCAATATCCAGCTTTACTAAATTCATACCATCATCAGTAGAAATTTGGAAACTATTTTCGTCCATATCTAGAGCAAAAAATGATTTTTGAGTTTCGCGTAAAGCTATTTCGGGACTACTTAATTGCAATAGTTTTTTAGGATGTTTGGGCGAATATCGTAAAGAAGTACCACCATCAACAATATACTTACCCAAACCGAGTGCAAGATTAATAATACCTTCTTCGGGCTTTTCTTTTTCGATAGGATATACATTTATTGAACGAGCAACTCCCGAAACCTCAGGATAAAAATATTGTTCATGTTTCTTACCAACTACTTCTTGAATCACAACTGCCATTTTTTCTTCGTCAATAACATTTTTTGTTGCTGTCATATATGATTTACTATCATGATAATACACTGATGCATAAACACATTTAATAGCGTCAGTAAGCATTCGCATATTAGTATCAATTTTTGCAGTTTTAGGAATCATATACGTTGTGTATATTCCTGCAAAAGGCTGATAATGGCTATCTTCCAGCAAACTTGAAGAACGTACTGCTAATGGATTTTTAATTATACTTATAAATTTACGTAAATCTTTTAATATACTTTCAGGAAACTTTGCATTTACAAAATGCTTCAAGATTTCATCATCACTCATATTTGACAAACCAACTTTATATAAGTCGTTAGTTATCATAAACTCGTCAAATATTTCGGTAGTTATTACCAGAGTTCGTGGAATAGTAATTTTTAAGTTTTCATATTTGGTATTTAAAAAATTCCTACTAATTAAGTTATCAATAAAAGCCAAACCACGAGCTTTACCACCAAGACTACCATCCCCTAAACGAGTAAAAAGCAAATATTTATCATAATCATCTCTATAAAATTTAGCAATTATGCCTCTGGCATGATTTGTTCTATACCACGAAATTGTTTCGTAAACATATTCCTTTATTGCCTCTGCATCTTGAAAATCAGTGGTTTTAAGCCCTTCGAAAAGTCGTGAAATAGAAAATAGTGCACGAGCTTTTAACCACCGAGAAAAATAATTCATTTTAGAGTGTAAAATAATTGCTTCCCCTGGAATATGCATTATGCAATCCTGCAAATCTTTTAAATTACTCACTCTTGCAACCTCCTCGTCAGTTTCGGGATTTTTAAATACAAAATCTCCAAATGCAAACTGTTCTAAAATAACTTTCCTTAAATCATGCAATAGGGTTTTTGAGTATTTATTTAAAAATAATGCATTATTTTTAAAGGCTTTATCTCGATTATCTTCCTCAGACGACTGAACAATTATGGGTAAATAAGGATTTTCTTCCCTAATTATTCTCACAAGCTTAAAACCTGCTTCTCTATCATCTTTACCGCTTCGCTTATACCTAACATCAGTAATAAGACCCAATAGATTTGACTTATATTTTTCGTACAATTCGGTTGCTTCTTCGTAATTTGTAGCCAACAAAAGTTTTGGTCTGCCACGCATACGAATCATTTTTTCGTGTTCGTTAAGACCTTCAGAAACATAAGTTTTAGCCTGATTAATCAGTAACTTATACAAATTTGGAAGATATGAACTATAATAACGGAACGAATCCTCAACCAAAATAATAGTCTGTACACCGATAATCTTTACATCATAATCAACATTTAATTTATCCTCTAAAAGCTTGATAATAGCTAGCAAAATAGCTACATCGCCTAACCAACAAAAAACATAATCGACATATTTCTCCTCCATTGTTGCCAATTTCAGATTTAACTCTCTGGAAAACGGAGTAAGAATTACGATAGGAATATTAGGATACAATTGCTTAATTTCTCTATTTAACTCAAATGGATTTTTATCTATTACCGAAAGCATATTTATTACTAGATAAAACTTTTCGAGACTTAGAGCTTGAATAGCTTCCTCGGCAGAAGAAACCTGAACAATCTCGGGTGGATAACGCAGATTTAAAGAAACGTATTCATCAAACAATTGACCATCGATACGTCCGTCTTCTTCTAAAATAAAAGCATCATATGGACTACAAATTAATAGAATACGATAAATTCTCTTACGCATAAGCTTATTAAAAGCTGTACGCTCATAATAGTAATTTTCTAAATACTCGCCAGGATAATTTACTAACTTTTCTTTAAATTTTATTTCAGGGGGTATTGTCATATTGGCTTATTTTTTGCATTTTTACAGTTAAATCATTTAAAGTGTTAAATAAGTAAAATTATAAAAAAAATGAAAAAAATACTATTGACATTAATCTTAATTTACAGTATTGGGTTATATGTAAATGCACAAAAAGTTTATAGCTGCGATTACAAAAGCGATGCAGATGTAAAAGTATATGTGTGCGATTACAAAAGCGATGCAGACCTTGTTGTTTATAAATGTGATTATAAAAGTGATGCTTCCGACAACGAAGGCAAATGGTACTTTTGTGAATATAAAAGTGATGCCGATAAAAATATCTATTTTGTAGATTATAAAAGCGATGCCGATTTGTTAATATATTTTGCTGATTATAAATCTGATGCCGGATGGAGAAATAGTTCAAAAAAACATTTAATGTATTAAATTTCAAATGAAAATGAAAAAAATTTTATTACTGGGTTTAATTACCTTATTGATAAATATAAGCTCGTATGCTCAAAAAGTTTATTCCTGCGACTCCAAATATGATGCTGATGTCCTTGTTTTTGTTACTGACAGTAAATATGATGCTGATTTAGTAGTATATAAAACAGATTCAAAATACGATGTTGGCGATAGTAATAAAGGAATCTGGTATTTTGCAGACTCAAAATATGACGCTGATAAAATAATATATTTCGTTGATTCAAAATACGATGCCGACCTACTTATATATTTTTCGGATAGCAAATATGATGCTGAATGGAGAGATAAAAGTAAAATGCAATTAATGTATTAATTATATTCTAATGGCTAAAAACAAAAAGCTTCGTAAAGGTTTAATAATAACAATTCTGAGTTTAGTTACTTTAACGGCATTAATACTGCTGATAGTACCACCTTTTATTAAAAGTAAAGTAAAAAAAGAATTAATTACAAATATAGAAAACATGCTTTACACAAAAGCAAGTGTTGGAGATATTAGTATTAATTGGCGAAAAGGAATCTTTACTGTTACTGACATAGAACTAACAGGAATTAATACATTTGAAAATATTAAAATGTTAAATATTCCCGAAATTGAACTAAAGCTTTCTGAAAATTCAGGAACAAAGCTTAGTAATATAACATTAGATAATCTTTTAATTGAAAACACAGATGTTTTTGTTTTTATTAATAGCAAAGGAGAAAATTGCTGGCAAACTAAACCCGAAATTACAAGCATAGAAATTGACACTAGTGAAAATATTTTACCAAATATAAGCATCAACAAGCTTACTATTACTAATTTAAACATTTACTATACTAACCAAGCTAATGGTCAAAGTTTACAAATTCTGGACAATTCTCTATCTGTAATTAAGTGCAAGGATTTAAATTATAATTATACATTTAATACTAATGGAATTAGAATAAGCTCTGGACATCATTCAAAACATACGCCCTGTTTTAAAACCGAAGGCATGATAGTATTGCAGGATGATATGTTTAAAGTTTCAGGACACAGCTTTATCAATCAATTATATACCGAATATAATATCACATACAATAAACTGGAATCTGAATTAGCGGAATTAGAATTTATTCTACCTGAATGTTCGACCCGCGAAGTTTTAAGTGTACTTAGACCCATAGATTCAATAGAAAATGAAAAAATAATATCGGAAGGGACATGGCAAGCAAGAATAAGACTTGAAAGTAGTTCTCAAAAGCTTGTAAAAGCAAATGCAGAACTAAATATTATTAACGCTAAGGTAAAAAACAAATCTACCGGAGATTTTGCCAGCATCGAATCTAGCTTAGTTTTAGATTATACTTCAAATAAATCTGTTGCTGATAATAATTTAGAAGCTTATACAAAAATCAATCTTAATACAGATGAAATATTTGGGAAATTATCTATTACAAAAATTGACGATAAATCTGTGATTGAAGGCGGTAGTATTGGGTATCTCGAACTTGAAAAACTTAATGATGTTTTAGAATCTTCTGTTTATAAATTTGCAGGTAATATAAGCACAAGCGGAAGTATTAAGGGACAAGCCGATACTACTAATGTGAGTATTTTATCAGATTTAAAGACCTCAATATCAGATATGAAACTGATAAATACAGAAACAGGAACCGATTTATTAATAAACTCTTCGGGAAATTGCATAAATGGGAAATTCAACATCGAAACCGATTTTGTAACAAGCAAAGCCTATAAATATAAATCTTATTTGGAGTTAATTAATTTTTGGGAGTATTTATTTAAAAACGAAACACTTGAATTAAATGCACGAACAATATTTCCAAAAGTAACTATCCCAATGAATGATTCTAAAGCTTATTCCAATAATTTATATAATGAACAAATAAAATATGAAGGAGTAAATATTAATGATTTCTTTCCAGAGAATATTTCAATATCGCATGAATTTTTATCAGACACTCTTTATATAGGTAATAGCTTGTTTAACGATTTATATGTAAGCTTTAAATTCAATAATAAACAAATAGGTTTAAACAAATTGTCGATGACCAAAAATGACTCCTATATTGACATGAGCCTATATATAAACTATTTAAACGATACTATTACATTATTGCATTTTTCGCAACAGAGTAATAACCTGCTGTTCGACACAACATTAACATCTAAAATAAAAGGTAGCTTGGATACTAAAGCTGATTTTAAGATGAATATTGATAAAAACGGAAAACCAATAATAGAAAGTATTAACGGATCTTACTTAATTATTCCAAAAGACTTTTATTTGCAGCAAGATCAATTAAGCAAAAAGGCAAGTACAAAATTCAAGTTTAACGATAACGAGTTTATCCCCATATCTACTGACAGCATTGTAGTGAAAGTAACTAATGGAAATTTAGAATTACTTCCTTTTTATATTGTTTCTGCAAAATCAGGACTTAGAGGTAAGGGACATATTTATCAACTAGACTCACTCGATATTAGTTTTAATGCACGAATCGCCGAGAACTATCAAAGCAAATCGGTAATTCTTGCTATTAAAGGACTTGCCCTAATGCAAAAAACGGAATTTATTGACGACAATTCTCCTATCGAACTTGGAATTAATATTTCGGGAACTATCAATAAACCTAAGTATAACATTTTCTTAATTGAATAGATTTAATAAATGAAATACAAAATTTTAGTACTTATTACTGCGTTAATATCAATTAATGTTTTTGCTCAAAAAGCACCTTTTTTCCCTGATATTAAAAACTATCACACTCTACATTGCGATTTTCATACACACACAATTTTCTCTGACGGTTTGGTTTGGCCAGACTTACGCGTTACCGAAGCTTTGAATGACAATCTTGACGTAATAGCAATTACCGACCACATAGAGTATCGACCTTACCAAGATGAAGTACAAGGCGATCATAATCGTTCATACGAAATTGCCTCAAAAGCCGGAAAAGAAAAAGGCATAATTGTAATAAAAGGCACAGAACTTACTCGCAGTATGCCACCTGGCCATTTAAATGCATTATTCATTAAAGATGCAAATAAAATAGAAACAGATAATGCTTTTGAAGCACTCGAAGAAGCTAAATCGCAAGGAGGTTTTATTATATGGAACCATCCCGGCTGGAAAGTTCAGCAACCCGATACTACAATATGGTTCGACATACATACTAAACTTTATGAAAATGATCTAATTAACGGAATTGAAATTTTTAATTATTCCGATTACTATCCCGAAGCTCTGCAGTGGGCAAACGAAAAAGACTTAACAATGTTTGCAAACTCAGATGTTCACCAAACAATCAGAACAGGAGGTTTTGGCAATCACAGACCCATAACTCTTGTTTTTGCTAAAGATTACAGTTCTAAAGCTGTTGAAGATGCATTGATTAATAAAAGAACAGCATGCTATTTTAAAGATACAATTGTTGCTTTTGAACCATATCTTGGAGACCTACTAAACGCAAGTCTTTTAGTTAGTCATAAATTTAATTATGAATCGGGTTTTATGGTTTGGAGTTTTACAAATTTATGCTCCTGCCCTATCAAACTAAAACTGCCCAACCCCCTTAATATCGAAAACTTACCTAATGATATAATAATTGAACCAAACAGCTCAAAAAAGATTCGCTTCAAGAATACTGAACAAAACATTGATAATGTCGTTTATTTAACTACAAATTGGTTTAGCAATTTAAATACTTATGGTAAAGTTACACTACCATTAAAATAAACGACAATGAACAAAACAATATTAACCCGAAAAATTCATAAATAAAACACATTTTTGGGTGTAAAAGTGTTATCTTTAGGGTATTACAACAAAAAACAAACACTTTTAAAGCACCCAAAAATGAGCAGTAAAGATACAG
>Ga0334901_1001291_pt1 | contig 27326 bp, 23 predicted proteins | sample GraSluR3_MG_3_FD_207216 | JGI IMG/M metagenome (GOLD analysis project Ga0334901, IMG submission 207216) | Sludge microbial communities from methane-producing bioreactor in Wageningen University, Netherlands - Granular Sludge_15_08-R3 | ecosystem: Engineered > Bioreactor > Anaerobic >... | reverse complement strand
TAGAGACCCCTTAGCTGCGCATCACTTCCCATTAACGAGACTATAAGTGGTTTGCGTTTTGACAAAAGGATGGAGAACGTAGCAACAATTGCTGAAAGGGAGTAATGGGCGTGGATTATGTCAAAATCATTGTCTTTAATGCGTTTGGCTATGGGTGAAACGTTTTTTAGATAGCCAATAAAACCACTGCCCCTAATAAGGAAGTAACTTACTTTAATGTTTTGCTGAGCCAAAGTATCTGCCTGGCTCTTTACAACTACTCCGGGCCCCTTAGTTTTATTGCCACTGCACACAAAAAGTACATTCATTAATTAGATATGGAGTTATTGTAAAGGTTGATTCCTGCTAGGATAATAAGTTTTTTTTGCATTAATTCATCGTTTAATAATCCACTTGAATATTTGTCAAGGATAACATTAATTGATTCAAGATTAAACAAATCTGAGTTTAATGAATTGGAATTTTGCAAATTATCCAGAATCATCTGTTTCATCCAAAGTGGGTAATCCAAAGGTTTTGAATATTTTACCTTTGATCTTCTCAAAATATGATTTTTAAGGTGATAATATGCAAGAAAGGGATAATCATAAAAATTTGTTAAGTGTTTAATTTTATATCCCCTGTCGACCCTTGTGTTTAGCATTTTTGGATATGCAGACTTTATTATTTGTGCATATACTTTATAAAAATCAAAATGGTCTTTAGACGAAGTATTAAAAACAGGATAATTTAAGATACTTGTTTTTTGATTTAAGATCGTAGTGATAAAATCCAGATTCATGTATGGGTTTATTAGATTATGTGGTTTATGAAGTTGTACTGCATTCTTAAAAAACCCCACATATTTTTCATAGAAAAGAAATTCCAGCGCTCTTTTATGGGTACTTGATGCTTGCGTGAAATGATAATAAAATTTCTCGATATATTCTGGTAAAATTTGATTTATATATTCTTTGTTAAAGAGGTTTAGTCTGTCTAGAAACTTGGAAGTAAAGTTGTAAAACTCATCTAGTGAGTTGCATAAAGCCAATTTAGCTGCTACTTGAGTTAGTGTTGTTTGGGAAGAAACAGATGGACCGCGTATGATCTCAGAACCCATAAAACCTGTAATAATATTTGATTCAGGAATATTTTTACTCATGTATAAATACTGAGGCATATCCAAAATCATTGGATTTTCTGGATTAATTTCTATAATATTCTGAGAATATAGAAAAATTTCTTTTATGAAGTCATCTGACAAATAAATATCCTTGTGTTTTATCCCAAAAGAACTTGAAATTTCTTGTGAAACATTATTTTGCAAATTACCCTTACCGCCCCAAGTTATAGTTTCAAAAGGGATTCGTGATTGAAGTAATACGCTTAGTAAGGTTCTTGAATCAAATCCACCAGTTAATGTTAAATAGGTGGTTTTGTTATTATCTAATTTAGACGTAATCTCATTTTGTAGTATCTCCCTTGTGTTTTTTAATGTGTGTACATGAGGTTCAAACCTGTCTTTGAAAAAATCTAAAATTGGTTTGGTGGGTACTTCAACGCATTCATTTTTATTAATGAGAAGTTTATTCCCCCCCTTTAATTTCTTAATAATATTACTTGGAGTTGAGCCTCCTACTAGATAATGGAACAGAACTAAATCTAATATGGCATATGGAGCAATGCTTTGTTTATTATCATTTAACAAACTATAGGAATTTGAAACAAGAATTTTTTTGTTATCTTTTTTGTAAAAAACACGATTGTATCCAAAGATGTCATTGTAAATAGTTATTGTATTACATAGTTTTTTAACAATTATGACAAATCCATCATTTACTTTTTGATCATCTAAAAAGCTGAGACTAACTATTGCAGGTTTTTTTATATGTGATGTAAGGTCTTTATAATTAATATTTTTGCTTAGATAAACGGTTTGGTACAAATCATCTATAACTTTATTAAAGTTAGTTTCCTCTCCTGCAATAATTTTGAAAAATGTATTTTGATCAAAATCTATTTCGATTAAAAAACTCTTCATTTTCCTGTTATTTTACTTTGTTTAGGAACTGAACTACACTATTTACAAATTCTTCTTCCAATATGGACTTACCTTGAACAACTTTCCATACTGCGTTTTCATTAACAAAATAGAATGGTGATTTTACCAATGTGGTAGAGCCAAAAAATACAGCTTGAAACTCCAGTAAAAAACATTGATTATTATTAAAGGCAATATCAAGGGATAAATTGGGCACCTGAAAATAATTGAATAATTTTTCAGCGTAATTGAGTGTTTCAAAGGGAATATCCTCCCTAAACTCAAACAAACCACTACCCGAAGCCCTGAAATCTTTTGGGCGGTTATTTCTTTTTAGCACATAATACTTTTTGCCGTAAATCAGCACTTTATAATCGTATTCAAGATTCGGAACAAAGTTCTGTATAACAAATTTATTTCTATATCTGGATTCTTTAATATAACCATTGTGTGTTTTTGCTCTTAACCAGTCTTTTATGTCTTCTTTCAGATTGGGTGTAATACTTATTTTTTTTACAATTCTTTTTGCTTGGTCAATATTACGGGCTAAATAAACCCCATTACTTTTTGCTCCGGCAGGTTCTTTTATAATTGCGGGATATTCAATTGGTAGCAGGTTGTTAATAAATTCTTCGTAACCACCAAATACAAACGAGTTCACATTACCAGAGAGTTCATCGGGAATATTGGTGCGCAATATTTCCATAAAAACTTTATTATTGGTAGCATGCAGAAACTTATATGGTGGTAATAAATTGGCTCCTTTTAACTCTAACCCTAATACCACATCATCAATAAACGATTTGTATTTATAACCAATATCTTCTGTACTAGTGTATAAAACAGGTATATTATTCCAATCAATGTTTAAGGTATTTGCTTCTGCAAATGTCAGGAATGCAGCATCAAAATCATTTTGCACAAAAAGTTTTTTTAATAACTCTTTTTCCATTCCACTTCGGTAAGGAAAATCATCTCGTTTACTACCGAAATTTCTTTTGTAATCACAGAGTAAATATATTTTTTTCATATCTTACTACACTAGCATCCGAAAGTACGGAATTTAAAAATGCCCTCAGAATCCCCTATTTTTGAGTTCGAGAAAAAACTTTACAATGATGGGACTCTTCAGGCGAAACAAAAATAACAAAAAGCCCCTCATTCGACAAATTATAGATTTAGTTCCCCGCTGGCTATTCGATAGCTGCACCAGAACCTATCAAACGGATAAAGGATGCAGTAAGTACAAGACGTACGACCAGCTTGTTGCCTTAACTTTCGGACAGCTCAATAAGTGTCAGAGCCTAAGCGACATATCGGCAGGAATTGGTGTGAGCGAAGTATTCATAGAGGACCTAAATCTCAGGCAGAGCCCTGCTCGTTCCACCATGAGCGATGGCAACAGAAAGCGCAACTGGCAGGTGTTTGAGAATATGTATTACCGCTTGTTGAGCCACTACAAGACGGTTCTGAAAAAGCATCACAACCCGCATATCATCAAGGAGATCAAAGACAAAAGCGTGAAGCTGATAGACAGCACGGTGATATCGCTATGCCTGGCCATGTTTGGCTGGGCAAAGTTTCGGACAGCAAAGGGCGGGGTTAAGCTGCATGCTGCTTGGGACGACATGCTGTTGATTCCCGAGGTAGTCAACATCAGCGAGGCCAAGGTCCATGACCGCTATGGGTTTGAGCAGCTGGTTTTCCCTAAGGACACCATAATTGTTGAGGACAGAGCGTATTTCGACTTCACGCTAATGCTCAACAGGATTACAGCGGAGAACGTATTTGTTACCAGAATAAAGAGCAACACCACGTATGAAACGCTCGAGGAGCTGGACCTACCGGAGGGTGCCGACCAGCATATCCTAAAGGACGAGATCATACGGTTAACCTCTGACAAGGCTGTGAAAACTGGCATTTCAGAGCATGAGCTGCGGTTGGTGCATGTATACAAGGAGGATGAGAACAAGGTGATAGCGGTAATTACCAACCAGCTGACCTGGGAGTACAACACCATTGCCGAGCTCTACAAAAAGCGATGGGATATTGAACTGTTCTTCAAGGCAATAAAGCAAAACTTGCAGGTAAAGACTTTTTGGGGCACCAGCGAGAACGCTGTGAAATCACAGCTGTACGTTGCCTTAATCTGCTACTTACTGCTGGAGCTGATTAAACGCACCATGGCCAAAATGCCTACCGCATTCTCAAATCTATCGGAAAAAATACGATTCTGCCTATACCACTACCTATCATTGCACTACGTATGCAATGAGGTTCGAGAAGGAGCCAGAAAAGTAACCAGTACAAAGCAACGGGAAATGGTTTTTGAGAAGAACTTATTTTCCGGATAACTCATTTTTTTTTAGCGTATTCATTGGGGTTTCATAGGTTTTTTGCTTATTTTCGAAAAGTTTCGGATGCTAGTGATCTTACTAAAAGGTAACAACTAAAGGTTTTACTTTGTATTTATCATAAATAATGCATGCGATAGTAAGAAGTGTAAATATACTAGGTGTGTAAAGAAAGTAGGAACGATGTGATAAAACTAAAACACCAAATGATAATAGAAGAAGACCATATGTTTTTGGCACTTTATTGATTATTATAAGAAACATTAAAATTATTATAACAAAACCAACAATACCAAATCGATAAATAAGACCCCTCCAATTTGTTTTCTCTATTTCTGTGTGATCTGTATAACCCATACCAATTATAAAGTCTTTTGATTTAGAAAAATCAACAAAGTCTTCAACCAACCTATTACTGGCTCTAGATTCTACAACTTCCACTAAACTAAAACTGTCATTATCTTGACTATTAATTACTCTACCATATATTAATTGCTTAAAGCCGTCTCCTCCTAATGCAAAACCCAGCCCCAAAGTAAGTCCTATAAGAAGTATAGTTTTTACTGCACTATTTGAGATTTTTCTTTCATTAATTACCCTGTAGATAAACCCAAGTAATAACATACCATAGAATGCTGTTGAAAATGTTAGAATGCCCACAAGTAAAAGTATTTGATTGTCTCTAATGGAAAAGTTAAATTTTTCGATGGCTAGAATAAATCCTAAGTATATCCCAAAGTGTCCAGGTTCTGCAAATATTCCAGTAATTCTTTCTATTCCATAAATACCTCCTACAGGTAAGTCACCTCTATATAAACTGATTGCAGGGCCATATATGCGGTAATAGTCACTTGTAAAGTATCTAAAATCTGGTTGATAAGTATAATATGGTATTGGGAAATTAATTTGATTTAACATCCATATCAATATTGAAAATATTGATATCCAAATAAAAATAATTTTTATATATATATATCCTCTAGTTATTATCTCAGTATTATAAAATGTAATTAGAATTAATGGCATAAGCCAAACAAAATGGCCCCATCTCATTTCGTGAATAAAAGATGTAGTGAAATACAGTAAGTAAATCAATAGCATTAACGCTACCCTTCTCCTGTACGTATTACTGATAATAGCATTATTAAATTTATCTTTTAACTGAAAAGTAAGAAAAACTGTTGAAATTAAAAAAAAGAAATAAAAAATTTCATTTGGCAACAACCACCTGAAATAGGGATTCAAACTAATTATTGCATAAAAAGCAACATTAATGGATGCTGATCTTGAAATTTTCATAAATAAACCTAAAGAGTTTGGCTCTATTTAAATAATTTATTGGTGTAAAAATTTTTATTTTTCAAATAAAAGAACTAAGTACATGACAAAAATTTATAAACACTGAAAGATAGGCTGTTATATCCTGTTAGCAGAGCTTTTGACAAACAGTCCAACCCGCATTTAAAAACACTAACAGCCCTTCTGCCGTGCTTTTTTATCCTAATCTTTTTTATGTATTCATCTATGTAATCCCCTAGCTTATAGCACCAGACAAACGCGATCATGACCAAAGAAAAGAGTTTTTCAAGCCTCTCCAAATCGGTTACATGGGTGTCTTTGATGTTAAATCCGCTGCTTTTCATCCCCCTGAATAGTGTCTCTATCTGCCAGCGTTGCTTGTAGTACGCCACGCCCTGCTCGGGCTTGTTGAATGAAACGATTAGCAGCAGTTCGGGTTTGCCATCCTTCCCTATGGCTTTGCTACCGGAGAGATAGCATTCCTGACCATGTAGCTTCACAAGCTTTGGGTAGTGGTATAGTTCCCCTACTTTTAGGTGATCAAACAGCCAGCGGGCTTTGATGTATTCATTCTTTTGGTAGGAGAAAACCTTGAAGTTGTTTCTAATACGGATGTAGTACCGAATGCTATTATCGTTTAGGAAGTGCAACCAGTCGTCACCAACAAACTCTCTGTCAGCGAGTAAGCAATCAACGGTGTGTAAGCCAAACCACTTAATGTACTGTTTTACGAGATGGATTCGTTCTTTCATATCCGAGGTGCCCCGCTTGTCCAACATTTTGAACATCAAAGGGAATGCAATATTCTTGTAGCTAACTCCGAGCATTAGTATGTTTATATTTTTACTGCCAAACTTCCAGTTTGTTCGGTCTAGAACCAGGACAAGGTCACTTTGGGACGGCAACAACTTGAATATCAGGGATGAAACAACTTCCATCGGGAATGTAAATTCCTTCATAAATCGCTGAATCCTTCGGTAGGAGCTGCTCTTGGCTACTGGTGTGTCAAATGCGGAGGCCAGCTTGTCATAATTAATCGTCCTAACTTTGATTAGCGCCGTTAAGAAAAGACAGATGAGCCTGACCCTAGCCAGATTGAATTCGCCTCTAAAATGCCCTTGCAAGACCGAAATTAAGGTTGTATCTTTACTACTTGGACTGGTATTCATAATTAAAAGAATTGGGTGAGAATAATCTTTTAAGATAATGAATATCAGTCTTTTATCCAAATTTATTTCATACTATTTTACTGTTTTTTAAAGTTATTTTTAATTTTTGTTATGTACTAAAAGCCAAGAGTTTCAATTAAATTAAGTTCATAATTGACCCTTTCCTCCCAACTAGGCCATTCATTAAGCATATATTTTTGCGCATTATCTCCAATTTCTTTTCTTAAATAATCGTTTTCTAATATATTGTGTATAATTTTTGGTAAATTGTTTGTTTCATTATCATTTACTAAGATACCTGTAATGTTATTCTTTATTAAATCACCAGTAGCACCTCTGTTTAGAGCAATAACAGTTTTGCCGCAAATCATTGCTTCAAATACAGGATTACTCATACTACTTAAAGCATTCATGCTAACAAATACATCCGAAATTCTTAAATAATCAACAACACTTTGCTGTTCTTGTGCTCCTACAAAAACTACATTATTGTTTATGTTCAGATTATTTGCCATATTTTGTAAGTTTTCTTTTTCGATACCATCACCAACAATAACTAGTTTAATGTTTCTGTTAAGTTCTACTAAACCAGGTATGGCCTTAAGTATTATATCTACTTGCTTCCATTTTGCTAATCGAGAAACAGTTATTATGATTTTTTCGTTATGCGGAGCAATTTCTTTTCTTAATTTTTGATTAGTGATAGTATCAGCCCAATTTTTGTCAATTCCATTTTTAAGAAAGTGTATTTTATCTCTTTTAATATTATGCCTGTAAAGTAATTCATCCGCTCTGGTGCCATCGTTTGTTAATATATATAAGTCTGCATCAAGGTTTATTGCTATTAGTAAATCGTATAAAAGTATTTTTTTAAGTAAATTCTTTTGGGGTATCGGTTTAACTCCGTATAAACGTAATACATATTTTGCTCCATAAAGTTTTGATAGAATGAAAGCAGGCAATGCCGTGTCTGCTGTATGTGCATAGATTATATCAGGCTTATTTTTCTTAGAAATTTTTATTCCAGTAATTAGGTAACATAAAACTGTTATTGGATATAAAATAAGCCCTGTGAAAATTTGTAATCCCTTTTTCATCATTGGCCGAATAGGCATCCAAACCTTAATAATTTTAATACCCTCTACTTCTCCTTCTTTTTGTTTTTTTTCATTTGTCAGATAAAAAACATTATGGCCATTCTTGGTTAAGTTTACTAATGGTAAGTATATTGAAAGTCGCCCCTTGTTATCACCTAAGTTCCAGACAGACAAAGAAGACAGGTTAAGTATATTTAATTTCTTTATCATAATTTATATTTTTACTTTTTTATAATATTTAATAATATGATGGTAGAAACACTATAGTGCAAAGTTAGCCCAAGGCTATAAAGAATTAATGTGAAGTTAGGTGGGGCATCTATAAGGTATGCCATTAAAAATACTAAAAAGGTTATTGATACTCGAGATACTTCAACAGCCAATACAAGTGATTGCTTTTCAAATACATTGAAAATACCTTCGCTAATTGGGCTGTATACAAACTGGAAAATTAGATAAATTGAAAGGTATCGTGCAAATACCCCGGCTTCTCTCCAGGCTTCTCCAAACAAGTTTTGGAATAGCCAAGGACCTAATATTAATATTGCTAAGAATGGTATAAAACTGAATAAAGATAATTTTCCAATTATTCTTATTGTAATAGTATAAATTTTTTTTGCGTTTTTCTTTCCTAATTCAGCAATTTCTGCATAAAATGCTTTACCTGTAGATGTTCCTATTAGCGTTATTGGTAATGATAGCATCATTAATGCTAAACCAATTTGTCCTGTAACTTCGGCATTATATTTCCAAGCAAAGAAAAGTAGTGGGGCTTTTCCTGAGAGTATAAGTAAAAACTGAGAAGGTACTCTATATTTTGGAAACCCAGAATACCATTTGCTTAGAAATATTACTCTATTTTTTCTTATCTGTTTCGAGGAACTATTGTACCCATTCTTAAAATGCTTTGCTAATGAAAAAATACCACCTGCCTGCGAAAAAATTTGTCCGACAAGTAAACCTAACGGTTTCATAGCTAGTAGTCCAAGCATAATCTTAGTGCTAGCCCCAATAATTTTTTGACTTACCTTTGTTATACCTAGTAATGTAAACTCCTTCTTTCTTACAGTCCATTGCGAAAGCAGTTCATAACTACCCGTACTTGCAAAAGCAATTGGTATTAGCCACCAGTAGGGTATAAGCTGCTCCATTGAAAACAGACTCAGTATTTGTTGGCTAAAAACAGCAAATACTAAAATTGTTAAAGAAGTTGAAACTAGTAAGATTGAAAATGATAAGACAACGAGATTTAGTGCCAGTCCATCGTTTTTGGGTAATGGTATAGCTGTGGAGTATCGAAGTGTAGCCAGGGGTGCAATTATTGAAACAATTGCTATAAAGACAGATAGCACTCCCCAATGCTCAGGCAAATATATTCTAGTAATTATTGGAGTTGTTGCCAGTCCAATAACACGGGCGATTCCATCTCCAGTAACCAGTTTAACCATATTCCTAAATATCGTCCCCTCGGAACCAGAGCCTAGTTTTTTGCTTACAATATTCTTTAGCTTATTTAGATACTTCATTAATTTGTTTGGTGTATGATTTTGGCAAACAGCAAGCCAATGGAGAGGATTATCCCTACCACAAAGGTAATACCCTGTTGCGAGAACCTATCGATAAAGCTCCAGAGGAGAGCGGAGATGGTTTTTGATTTTAGGATTTTTTGCACGGATTAGTTTTTTTTGTCCACAGATTAACACAGATTTGTTTTTTTGTCCACAGATTAACACGAATTACCTCAAATTTCTTCTTTGTGCTAATTTGTGCTAATTTGTGGACAGTCTTTTTGGATAGTCCTTTGCGGATTATGAATTGGTGATTTGCCAGTGGCCGGTTTTTCTGCCGCCAATTCGTTTTATTTTATTTTGTGTTTTTAATTCCTCCATCTCTCTAAGTATTGTTCGCCTGGTTACATTAAGTTTTTCGGCTATTTCATCAATTGTAATAGTTCTATTATTATTTAACAATTCTAATATTATTAATTGACGAGATTCTTTGGTGACATCTTTGGTGACATCTTTAGTGACACCTTTAGTGACATCTACAGTTTTCTGCTTAGTGTACCCCAGTTTTACTAAATACCCTCCCGAATTTTCCTCAAAATGGAAATACATTGTTGGGTAGTTTGCTATGTATTCTCTTATTCTTCGGTATCCGCTGCCGTATTTTTCAATGTCTTTGGTTAGGTAAAATGCTTCGGTTATTAGCTTGTTTCTGCTTTGTGCTTGGTAATTATCGGTTTTTAAATCTTCAATTGTGAGGTTTCCGAATAGTTTCCCAGGGTTAAATATGGTGATCTCCTTATCGAAAATGCGAATTTGGATATCTGTTGGGCTTGTGTAATCGCGGTGTATAATGGCATTTAAAACCAACTCCCTGAGTGCGGGGAGGGGGTATTCAAAAATTTCGGTACGCTGCGATGTTTTGCCTGTAATTTCAAAAGCTACTTTTAGGTGGCCGATAATGAATGTTAATGTGTTCTCAACCGCTTCGAATAGTGTGCCGCGAACCATCTTGTCGTCAATAATATGCGACTGGGTTTTAAACCTACCAATATGAACATTGTAAAACAACTCTTCCTTTGAGAAAAGCAGCATTGCAGCGTTGGTGGGGACATTGTTTTTGATTAATCGTAGTTTCTGTAGGCACTCATAGGGTGTGCCGATTAGTTTAAACCGTCCGCCTTGGTTAACTCTATCGATAAACAACCGAATTTTTTGCTCGTTTAAATCATCATACTTTGCATTGGGGTAGGGGTAGCTATCCCACGAGGTTTGAATAGATTTAAGGTAAACATCATTTATTTCGCTAGCAGAGAGCAAATGGTTAGAATTGTTTTTGCGAAGATAAAATCGACCTTGTAGTGCTACCGGTTTAACCGGATATTCTGGAATTGAAACAATAACAATGGTTTTATTTCTAACTGTGAACGACTCTATGTCGGGGAATAAGGCAGGCTCGGTTTTCGATTTTATCTCGTTTTGCCAGTTTTGAATACTTTCTGATGATAAGTCTAACCCTGTAATAATACCTTTATCGCTAACGCCTAGAACTACTCTTCCACCGTTACAATTTGCAAAAGCAACAAGGGATTGTATTACTTGCTGGTTGAAGTTTTGTTTGAACTCAACCTGCTCGGATTCTCCTTGGTTAATAATATGTAATAATTGGTTACTCATCAATATTTGTTGCGATTTTATAAATAATTTTTGTGTGCGAGAACCTATCGATAAAGCTCTAGAGGAGGGTGGATATTGTTTTTGATTTTAGGTTTTTTTGCACGGGTTTGTTTTTTTGTCCACAGATTAACACAAATTTCCACAGATTTGTTTTTTATCCACAGACCCGCCTGCTGAGGGCAGGTTAACACAAACCTGCTTGCCCTGTGTATCGGTATGCGGGCAGCAGGCAAGTTTCCACAGATTTGTTTTTTTTGTCCACAGATTAACACGAATTACCTCAAATTTCTTCTTTGTGCTAATTTGTGCTAATTTGTGGATAGTCTTTTGCAGATAGTCCTTTGCGGATTATGAGTTGGTGATTTGCCAGTGGCCGGATTTTTCCTTTCCTACTCTTTTAATGGTATTTTGATTTTTCAACTTCTCAATATCCCTTTTAATAGTAGCCTGCGATACAGAACATTTATGAGCCAATTCGCGTGTAGTAATATATTTGTTTTCTGAAATTAGGCTGATAATTCTATTAAGCCTATTATCGGTATCATTATCGGTATCATTTGCTGTAACGGTGCTTTTGTTGGAGTAGATTGTTACCCAAAATGAATCGGAGAATTCGAAATCTACCTTATTGCCATTTTCAATACATGCATTGGTTACCCTCTTAATGCCAGTATCTGCCTTTTCCATAAAATCAGTTCTTGCTAACAAATCAACTAGTAACCGGTTTCTGGCTTCGCTCTTCTTTCCAAACTCGCTCTGTGGGAATAGAAGTTCTCCCTTGTTGTTTAATACAATGCTGCTTTTCAATTTCTCAATGGCAATGGTGTCGCCCAGAAAGTAGTCGAAATGGATAATAGCATTAACAATTGCTTCTCTATATGCTTCAATTGGGTATTCTGGGTATTCGTCACGCTTTAAATCTTTAATCTCATACCTAACGGGTACACGTTCTTTGAGATATGCCTCGGCAAATTCAATATTTCCAAGAATTCCTCGGTCAATCACTTTCTTGTCGAGTATATCCACCCTAATGTCGTCGTTAAAATGAATGCACCTTATGCGGGAGCTAATAATATACTTGTAGGGTTCCTTTGCAAAGTACAAAACGCCAGCGTTGGTGAGGCCATCGTCAGTTAGAACCCTTAAATTTCGGAGTATTTCTTCCTTGGGAGCATTGTTGGATATCCTGGCAAGTTTGAGGTAGTACTCAAACTTCTCGTTATCAAAATCTTTCCAGCTAAAATTGCTGCATACCTGCTCGTCGAACCGAATTTTTCCAGTTTTAATGGCTAGGGCAAGAATTTCGTCTCGCCTCATCTTTTGTGAGTTGGCCCCCATTCGCATATAAAAACCCGATGAGCAGGAGTAGGGTTTATTTGTACCCTCCATTACCTCTACAGCCAATATTTTACCCATGGGTTTAAGGTTTACCAGAATTGGAGGGTCGCAATTGTATCTAGTGTCTTGTATTTGTGATTTAAGCTTGTTGGTAGTATCAATCCCTTTTATCTCACCAATATCGTTTATTCCTATATAAATTTTACCTCCCGATGCATTATCAAAGGCTACTATCTCTTTTTGAAGGTTCTTATCAACAGATTCTTTGAACTCAATATATTGACCCTCTCCAAACTCTAATATTTTTTCAATGCTATGCAAGGTTTCCTAAGGTATTTGTTACAGCTTCGCCCGGTCAGTCCCATGGGTTGGGGTAACGGGTTAGTGCAAACTTAGGAAAAAATTTTGTTGTTCGTTTTTTTGTTTCACTGTGTTGCACTGTGTTTACACTGAGTTGCACGGTGTTTTACACTGAGTTACACTGTGGAATTACTTTTTGTCCACAGATTAGCACAAATTTCCTCAAATTTCTTATTCGTGCTCACTTGCCTGCTGGCAAGCAGGTTTGTGTCAATTTGGCTCCGCCGAACTCGCACAGTACGCTCGGTTGTGGATAGTCTTTTGCAGATTGTCCTTTGCGGATTATGAGTTGGTGATTTGCCAGTGGCCGCCAAAATCGGGTCCTATTCGTTTTATTACTTCCTTCTGTTTTAATATTGCTATGTGCTTCTGAACGGCCGAAGTGCTAATCTGGAGTATACTTGCTATTTCTTTTCGGCTAACCTTAGGGTTATCCTTAATTATGTTTAGTACTGCTAGCTGGGATTTTGTTAATTGGTATAGCTCACCTGTCTGACCACCTGTCTGACCACCTGTCTGACCACCTGTATTATCATTGGTAAAAATAGTACATCAAAAGATATCGGCATCTTCGAGGATGGGTTTACTATTTGAGTAGTAAGGGTAGTAGTTAAATATATTGCGAACGCCCGAGCCCAGCTCATCGGCTCTAACGAATACTATGCAAGTTCATAACTTATTCCAGCAACTTTGTCAATATGTGATGATGCCTGCAATATCTCAATGCCAACCACATTGCCATTTGAGTCGTAGTCAATTATTACGCCCTGCTTCTCCTGTTTGCTTTCAAGCACTTTTTTATCTGACAGTTGGATATAAACTACATCCGCTTCCTTATCATACTTTATTTTCATACTTGCTAAGTTTTGATGTTTTATATGCTGTTACCACAAGATTTGGTTCTTTGGTTTTATTAACGAAAACCCTGTAAAGATAGTTTCTATTTTCTTCTTGTATGGTCTTTTGATAAACCCATAAACTATCTTCCTCAACAACGCTGTCGGGATGATTAATTATAGCATCAATTTGAGAAGCATTAATTCCTCTTCGCTCTAGCTGAACCTTGGCGTGTTTTGAAAGGTTGTATTGCATTTTTTCCACAGATTTCTTTTTTGTGTCCACAGATTTGTTTTCTTATTTATCCACAGATTAACACAACCCTGCTTGCCCTGTGGTTCGGTATGCGGGCAGCAGGCAAGTTTCCTCAAATTTCTTATTTGTGGTAATTTATGGACAGTTTTGTGGATAGCTACAATATTACCCTTTTGTACTGCAAACTTTTTGCCCCAAAGTTAATGATTAGTCCCAGCTTAAACCCGGTAACTTTTAGGTAGTTAATTACCTGTGCAAGATGATCTGGATGAATTGCATCCATTGCTTTTAGCTCGAGAATAATGCTGTTGTAGCAAACAAAATCGGCAACGTATTTCTTTTTAAGCACTTTGCCTCGAAAGTTTATTTTTAGCAATTTTTCTCTTTCGTGTGGGATGCCATTTTCTGTTAATACAACGGATAGTGCCTCCTGGTACACTGGTTCAAGAAAGCCATTACCCAGTTCGCTGTGCACTTCCATAGCGAAGCCAATTATGTTGTAGCACTCTTCTTTGTAGGGGTAATCCTGCATAGCTGTTTTGGTCTTTTGTCCACAGATTAACACAGATTTGTTTTTTTTTGTCCACAGATTAACACGAATTACCTCAAATTTCTTCTTTGTGCTAATTTGTGCTAATTTGTGGATAGTCTTTGTAGGTATGCCTTTGTGGACACTACCCGAAGAACCGCCTAAAAAACCCCGAGACCTTACTACCATTCTCGTCATCGGTGTAGTAGCCCTGCCCGTACTGCTGTCCATAGCTATAGCCATAGTTATATGCATAGCCATATCCGTAGCTGTATCCATACCCGTATCCCTTGGGTTTCTTAAAGTCGTTAAGCACTATGGCCAGGTTGGCAATGGTTTTGTTCTTGGTAAGGTCGTCCACCAAATCGAGGGCATTTACCGAGGTGAACCTGTGGCGCACCACGAACAGGGTGGTATCGCAGGTTCGGCTAATAAGCACCGCATCGGTAACTACGGCCACGGGGGGCGAGTCTATCACTATCATGTCGTAGTTGTTGCGCAGTTCTGCAACCATTTCTTCAAGCCTATGGCTGGCCGAAAGTTCAGCTGGGTTTGGCGGAATGGGCCCCGAGGGGATGATGGACAGGTTTGGAATGTTAGTTGGGACAATCACCGACTCCAGGCTATCGCGCCCAATAAGGTATGTGCTTATGCCCTTTGCATTATCAATGCCAAACATACTGTGCACCTTGGGTTTGCGCAGGTCGAGACCCAGTATAAGGGTTTTCTTACCCAGCATGGCCATACTTACGGCCAGGTTCGAAACCACAAACGATTTTCCCTCGCCGCTAATGGTTGATGATACCAATATCGCCTTGCACTTACTCTCGCAAAGCATGAAGTCGAGGTTGGTTCGCAGCGCTCGGAACGATTCGGTAAACGACGATTTGGGTTTGTCGTACACCGGCAGAAAACTTTCGTAAGGGTTATGCCCAATGGTTCCCAGCATGGGGGTTCGGGTTTTCTTCGATATGGTGGCAGGATCCTGAATGGAGTTGTTTAGCTGATCGAATAGCAGGATTAGCCCCACGGGAATTATTAGCCCGATGATAAAGCCCATGATGTAGTTCATCCTACGGTTGGGCTTTATGATGGTGGCCATATCGGCCCTGGCCTCGTCAATTATACGATTGTCCGATACGCTCGATGCTTTAGCAATACCCGCCTCAATACGCTTCTCCATGAGGTAGGTGTAAAACTTCTCGTGGATATTGAACATACGCTCCATATTCACCAATTCCCGCTCGGTTACCGGAAGTAGCCGCAGCTGCTGCTCCTGCTCGGCTACACGGCGGTCGAGCTCCCTAATGCGTATGCCATTCACCTTGCGCATGCCCTCCAGCTTCTCAAAAAGGAGTTCAATTAGGCTGTTGATATTCTGGTCGAGGGCCAGCACGCGGGTGTTATCGGGGCGTAACGTCATGAGCAGCCCATCGCGCTCCATGGTAAGCTGGTTAAGATCGCTCACAATGGCGGCAATGCTGGCATCATCTAGACCAATGGTGGCGGGAGCAACCAGCCCCTTAAGGTCTTTCTTGGTTTTCAGGTAGTTCTCAAGGTACTCAAAGTACTCCAGCTGGAGCCTAAGCGCATTCTTCTCGGTATAAAGCGCCTCGAGGCGCTCTAAAAGGGTTCGCCCTTCGGTGCTTAGGTCTATAATACCTTTGCCCGTTCTGAAATTTTGCAGAAGCAGCTCGGCTTTGCGAAGCGAGTCGGAAATACCACGGAGTTGCCCCTCGACAAAGTCAATGGTGTTTTCGGCGGTTAGCGATTTCTCCTGCAAATCGAGGCGAATATATACCTCCATGAGCTTATTCAGAAAATCGGCCTCCTGCTGCGCCACGTAGCCACTGGTGCTAAGCGTAAGCAGGCTACCCTGCTTGTCGTTCAGCTCTATGGCTATTTTCTTCATATAGGCAATGGCTTGGCTATGAGCATCGTTGATGATGAAGTAGTACTTGTTGCTTTGGCGGCTAAGCTCAAAATTATCGGGTTCCCTTAGGGTTATGGTAAAGGCAAAGCGGTGGTCGTGGTATTTCTCGCCAAAGCGCATTCTTTTTGGACTGGTGCCATCATCAAAATCCAGCTCATACTCTTTGGCTGATATGATGTTGATGTTTACTGGGTAACCAGCGGCGTTGTTCTCGGTTGTATCAACATGCACCACAAAGTTTGAGCGGTTATACATTTTGCTCTCGGCAATTCCCCTGCGCCCCACGTTTACGTATGTAATATTGAAGTCGGGTAGCTCCTCAATGGCGGTACGTGCAAGAGTGTACGATTGTAAAATGCCTATCTCATTCTCAATTCGTTTTCTATCCTGCATGATGTTCATCTCGCGCATGAGGTTTTGTACCCCTTGGCCTACCTTGCGCCCATCGGCATTACCCACCAGCAGTGAGGCTTTAACCGAGTACACCTGCTCGGAGTAACGGTTCACTAGGTACGCCACAAACAGCCCTGCAAACACGCAGATGGCTATCCAGTACCACTTGCTCAGGAACAGGAAGAAGTAGCGCTTAAGGTCGAGGGTTTCCTCGGGGAATGGGGGGTATGAGTTGTTGGGGGAATCCATATAGATGTTTTATTTGTTTAGAGATTAGGGTTTAGGGTTTAAGGTTTAAAGTTCAGAGTTTAGGGTTTAAAGTTTAGGGTTTAAAGTTTAGGGTTTAGGGTTTAAGGTTTGAATTTATTACCCTTAAAGTCGCTCTTTTTTAAATAGTTGATTAGACTAATTATTTTTATTCTTAGGTTCTGAGTTCTTGACAAAATATCGTTTAGCTCTTCCTCCGATATAAATTCAGCATCAAATGCTCTGTATGATTGTGAGCGGGTTTCCCCGTTTGATGCCTTTGCAATATATAAAAACTGTATAAACTCTTTATGACCATCCCTTTCGAATCCTTCAGCAATATTATCCATTACTGATCCTGCAGAACTGTTGATTTGATTGCACAATTTGAAATCCTTTGAAAAGGGCTCTCTTTTAGTGAGCAATCGAATAACCTTAGCCAATTCTCTTGCGTCCTTCCATATATCAAGCTCTTCGAACGAATTAATTGTCATTTAGTTAGTTTAAAATTTCTAGAATTAGAAAATCAATATATCCTGTACATTAAACCTTCGAAATACACAAAAACGCTGAACTATAAACGCTGAACCTTAAACTATAAACCCTATACCTTAAACTTTTAGAGCCGAGTTATAAAGTTATAAAGCAATATTATAGTACTAATCGACGATAGCGTTAGGTTAATGTAGGGCAGGTTCATTTGGAACACCTTGTTGCCTATGGGCTCTACAATCACCACATCGTTGGGGAGCAGGTAAAAAGCTTCGGATGAGAGCACGGAACGGTCGTTAAGGTTAAGCCTGATGGTTTGGTTGCCATCGCTCGATGAGCGAACCACCAGCACGTTCCGGCGGTCGCCGTTCTCGGTTAGGTCGCCCACGTTGGCCAGCGCCTCAAATATGTTGATATTATCGTTAAAGTTGCGGATATTGCCAGGCCTGCGCACCTCACCCAGCAGGGTGATCTTGTAGTTGGCCATTTTTACAATAACCGATGCATCCTTGTACATGAGCTCGGTTTTTTGCTGCACTGCCTCCTGCGCCTCCTGAATGCTTAATCCTCCTACAGTGGTTTTGCCAAGGAATGGCAGGTTGATATTGCCCTCGGCATCGATGCTGTAGCCCTGGAGGTAGAGAGAGGCCTCATCGCGGCTCTGACCGAAGTACTGAATGCCGGAAGGGTTGTTAAACATCTGGCTGATCTCGGGGCTGGGGGTTACCAGCTGAATGTACAGCACATCGCCAGGCTTAAGGCGGTAGGTAGGGGGGGTAACAAATGGTGTTTCCTGCATGATGCTTATATCCTGCATGTATAGCAGCTGTGCTTTGCGGTTGCATGAGGCGAATGCCATGGTAACGGCTAGCAATATGACTAGGGGTTTAATTTTCACGGGTATTGCGATTTAGATATTTACTTAGTAGCGTATTATACGTCATTGCGATCCTCGCGTCATTGCGAATCCGCCAGCCGGCGTATGATGCAATCTTTTTCATGGATCACATACTCTAGTTAAAGACTGCTTCGTAAAGAACACTCGCAGTGACGGTAAATGTTTCGTCGTCACGAGTTATTACGTAGTTGCTTATTACACGTCAATGCGATCCTCACGTCATTGCGAATCCGCCAGCCGGCGTATGATGCAATCTTTTTCATGGATCACATACTCTAGTTAAAGACTGCTTCGTAAAGAACACTCGCAGTGACGGTAAATGTTTCGTCGTCACGAGTTATTACGTAGTTGCTTATTACACGTCATTGCTATCCTTACGTCATTGCGAATCCGCCAGTCGGCGGATGAAGCAATCTTTTTCATGGATCACATACTCTAGTTAAAGACTGCTTCGTAAAGAACACTCGCAGTGACGGGAAGTGCTTCGTCGTTACAAGGTTTACGTCATTGCGTCCCTCACGTCATTGCGAAGCTCGTACTTTGAGATGAAGCAATCTGTTGGATGAACTTACTACTCATCAACCAAATCGGTTAGATCGTTCCAATTTGGATTGATAGAGTTAATTAGGGACTCCTTCTTTGCCCTTGAGCCACCTTTGATCTGTTTCTCCCTAGCAATGGCATCCTCAATTCGGTTGAAACCCTCAAAGTAAATCAACTTGTGACAGTTGTATTTGCGGGTGAATGCGTTGATGTGGATTCCTTCCCTATGCTCCGCTAATCTTTTCTGTAGGTTGCTGGTTACGCCTGTGTATAAAACTGTGTTGTTCTTGTTGGTTAGGATGTATGTGTAACCTCCATATTTCATAATAGGTTATTAATTTTATGGATTGCTTAGCTCCACTTCGTTTTGCTACCAATTACAGATTTCCTGTTCGTCATTGCGAATCTTGTACTTTGAGATGAAGAATCTATTAGTTGATTAAGAGATTGCTTCGGAAAAAACCCTCGCAATGACGACAGTTAATTAAGTTTCTGTCATCAATACATTATGCCCAAAAATTTTGGGTGAGTTCTCGCAATGACGGGATTAATCGCTTCTTCAAATTGATTAAATGCTTTCGAAAAATTTTCGAATCGTTGCTTCCAGCGGATGTCTTAATTATTCATTAACAGATAAATAAGGTTTGATTTTCTTGAAGGGCTGGCACAGCTTCGCCCGGTAACCCACAGTGCAATTTTTGCGGGAGAGCAGATACGGTAAGCAAAATTAGCAATAATTGTGTAATTAGAATAACGCTTTACCATAATAACAGCTGTGTTGATCAAAAGCTTAAACAACGCGTTGATAGGCAGAATTAATCTGAATAGCAGCTGTAAGGTGGTCGCCTTCGATACTGCCTAATTGTAACAATGTGGCTGTGGGTATTATATAACAATTATTGCTTGAACAAAAAACGCATACCAAATTGCTCTGGTATGCGTTTAATTTGAGGTCTCGAGCGGACTCGAACCGCTGTACGAGGTTTTGCAGACCTCTGCCTAGCCACTCGGCCACGAGACCATTACTGTGGCTGCAAAGGTACAAAATTTTCTAAATCTCCAAACCCCAGTGACAATAATGCCGCTATTTATTGCTTTTCTCTAATTTTTTGCTCGATGCAAAGGCCGTTAGGCATTTTGGGCATAGACAGCCATCGTAGGTTTTTTTGATGTATTCCAACTGATTTTCAGCCAGTACAATGTCCATACACCAACACCTATTACCAGTTTGGCTGTGGCATTCGAATACGGCGCCGCACGCTGGGCACCTCCGAAATGCTACCGCACCCATTACCTTCGTCGTGTAAGGGTAACGCTTACCCTATCCATCTTTCCGCCCATGGGCGGATTGAGCTTAGAGACCTTAACCGAGGCCTTTTCTAAAAGTTCCAATTCGGCAAAAAGCGTGTCGAGGATGCGCTTGCCAACGTGCTCGAGCAGATGGGAGGGGGTAGACATCTCTTTTTTTACAAGATTATATGCCTGCTGATAGTTTAGCGCATCATGGATCTGGTCGGTTTCGGAGGCTACCATCGACGAGGTCTCGAGCCTCAGATTCACCACAAACTGGTTGCCCACCACCTGCTCCTCGCGGTAGCAGCCATGGTAGCCACGAAACTCCATATTCTCAAGTTCAATAATGTTCATCTGCTTACCTTTTGGAATTACGGCACAAAATAACTGATTTTATTTCATCTATTGGTTTACCTTATTGAGATTTGTTTGGATACAAGGTGGGTTTTCCAACGTTAGCAAACAATCTACCAAAAAAATGCCTTGCGAATCAAATTATTATATGCAATTTTCTAATTTTGCCATTCTGAATAAACCGCAATGCAAATGGAAAGCGAAAACCTGAACGTGAACGAGGCTGGCGAGAAAGCTCGCAACTTTTTGGAAGAGATTATCGAGAGGGATGTCAAATCGGGCAAGCACAATGGTAGGGTGCTTACCCGTTTCCCGCCGGAGCCCAATGGTTACCTGCATATTGGCCACGCCAAATCCATCTGCCTAAACTTTGGGCTTGCTAAAAAGTTTGGTGGTAAAACCAACCTGCGGTTCGACGATACCAACCCCACCAAGGAGGATGTGGAGTACGTCGATTCCATTAAGGAGGATATTAAATGGTTGGGTTTCGATTGGGCCGAGGAGCTTTACGCATCCGACTACTTTGAGCAGCTGTACCTGTGGGCGCAGGAGCTAGTAAGGAAGGATCTGGCTTACGTCGACGATCAACCTCAGGAGCAGATCCGTTTAAATAGGGGAACAGTAACCCAACCCGGCAAGGATAGCCCATTTCGCAACCGTTCTGTTGAGGAGAACCTCGACCTGTTTGCCCGTATGCGTGCAGGCGAATTTCCCGATGGTAGTAGGGTGCTAAGGGCCAAGATAGATATGGCGCACCCCAATATGCTCATGCGCGACCCCATTCTTTACCGAATAATCCACGCTCACCATCACCGTACAGGCGATAAGTGGTGCATCTACCCAATGTACGATTATGCCCACGGGCAAAGCGATTCGCTGGAGAAGGTAACGCACTCCATTTGTACGCTGGAGTTCGATGTGCACCGTCCGCTGTACGATTGGTTTATCGAGAAGCTGGAGATTTTTCCATCGAAACAGTACGAGTTTGCACGCCTCAACCTTACCTACACCGTGATGAGCAAGCGTAAGCTGCTGCAGCTGGTGCAGGAGGGATTTGTTAGCGGCTGGGACGATCCGCGTATGCCCACCATTTGCGGCCTGCGCCGCAGGGGCTATACACCAGAATCTATCCGCACATTTGCCGATAGGGTAGGGGTAGCCAAGCGCGATAACGTGATTGACCTGTCGCTGCTTGAGTTCTGTATTCGCGAAGATTTGAACAAGCGCGCCGAGCGCCGGATGGCGGTGCTCAATCCAATAAGGGTGATTATCACTAACTACCCAGAGGGTAAGGTTGAGGAGATTCATGCCGTGAACAACCCCGAGGACGAGGCTGCAGGAAGAAGGGCAATCCCCTTTAGCCGCGAGATTTACATTGAGCGCGATGATTTTATGGAGGATCCTCCCCAAAAGTTTTTCCGCCTGAAGCCCGATGGCGAGGTACGTTTACGCTATGCTTATCTTATAAAATGCCACGAGGTTATTAAGGACGATAACGGTGAGGTTGTGGAGCTACGTTGCACCTACGATCCTGAGTCGGCAGGCGGAACATCATCCGATGGCCGCAAGGTGAAGGGGGTAATCCATTGGCTATCGGCCAAGCACGCCGTACCGGCAGAGGTACGCCTTTTCGATCGCCTATTCCAGAACGAGGATCCCGATGATGTGCCCGAGGGCACCGATTGGAAAACCGGGCTTAATCCCGAGTCGCTTAAGGTTGTTAAAGGATTTGTGGAACCAGCTCTGCAAGATGTAGAACCAATGGATCGATTCCAGTTTGAGCGGTTGGGCTACTTCAGCGTCGATTACGACAGCAAGCCTGGTAACCTTATATTTAACAGAACAGCTACGCTTAAAGATACCTGGGCCAAGATTTCGGGCAAGTAGGTAAGGGGATACTAATAGGAACGGGCACTGTAGAAATATCTGCCGTGCCCCGTTTTTCTTTTTAGCACAGAATTATCCATAAGGCTACTGATTGAGGGGTGTATTAATCAGCTTCTTAGGTCTGTCGAGGTGAAACTCGTTGAACTGAACCGTAATCGGATTGGGATCTGCATAGTACCTCAGCAGCACCGTGTCGGCAGCATTTATCTTTTCAATTATTTCCATATCGATTTTATAGCTTAGCCTACTAACCTTCTGAATGTAGCTATTAAGATGATGTAAGTTTACGGATTGTTCGTTCTGTATAGCTGTTGACATATCCTCGGCCAGCTCATCAGTTCTAGTAATTGTTTCGTACTCCGCACCATCAACGCATACAGGAAATGCCTTCCCGTCCCAAATGATATAGACCTCTTGACCAACAGGAAACCCATGACCATTGAGGTATCCTACATCATACACATAGTAGATTTGAGGTTCGTTTAATCCCACGTGCCTAACGATGGTTTGTTTGATTCTATCTAGCGGAGATTGCCTCTCTTCAGGTGAATAATGGATAAAATTTGCTTTGGCCACAATTGCCGATCGAACATCATCATCTTCAATAGTAATGTGGTTCTGCTCCATTATGGTTTTAGACACCATGATTGCCCCAAAGGGCATACAGGAATGGATTGGTAGAATGATTAAACAGCCTGTTGCAAGGTTATGTGTATGCTTATTCAAGGTGGTTAATTTTAAATGATGTAGGTGTAAGGTATTCCTAATCCTAATCATTTTCAATTACGATATAACCAGCTATGCCATTGGATTTATCAACAGGTATTTTCGCCCTTTTAGCTGCAGCGTATACTAAAAATTTCAGCGTATAGCAGATGTAATGGCTAGCATCTACGAATCGAGCTGCTTTTTAGCTATTGAATTCATGGGGGAAGTTACTGGGCAAACGCAACCGGCCTATTGTTAGGCGGCTAAAGCCCTAGCATCCAAACCGACTCGGTGGATTTTTGCTGACGCAAGCGAGCCAGCTCACGCAGGGCACGGTTCCGATCGGTGAACTTGCTAATGGAGACCCTAAAACGCCCATCGGATTGGAGAATTTCGGGGTTATACCCTTGCTTGGCCAGCGAGTTGAAAAGGACCTGGGCGTTGTCGATGTGCTCGAAACTCCCTGCAATGATGTAGTAGGTTTTGTCATCGGGCTCCTCGTAGTAAAGCGCTTGCTTCTTGTCGGTAATAACGGCTACCTTTTCCTCCACCTTTTGGGGTGTTGGCTCAAGGTTATCATTGAGAGCGCTCAAGGTGTCGGTTGTATCGGCTTGGGTAAAGCTCGGCGTTTCCACTTGGCTAACAAGTTCAATATTGTGAGCAGGAGGCTCTGCGTAGGCTACTTCCTGATCGTTCCAAAACCTTAGCTCAGGCACAAATATCAACAGGCTACCAACAACCATAAGGATAGCCATGGCAGCGGCGGCAAGCATAATGGGTATTCCAACGGACGAAAGTTGGCTAGCCTTTTGTGCTTTCGATGGAGCGATTGGTTGTGGTTTAACAGGCTCCTTTGCAGGAGTTTCTGATGCTATGGATGATTTTTGCTCTGGCACCTTTACGGGTTCAACAAGCCCAAAGGTTTCTGACGATCGGTGCAGATCATCGGCTGGAGTAAATACAATGCTACCTGAGGAAGTTTTACTTAATGTACCAATGCTGTCGAAAGTTACGGTACTTCCTGAGCTAATCCTTTTGTTTAGCGTTTCGATAAAGTCTTTTACACGGTTTGCAGCATCTATGGAGGAGAGGTTATGCTTATCTCTAAGGTGCCTTTCGAGGAGCCCATCGTTAAAGGTGCGAGACTGGTCGAACGACACGCTTTGATGCGGAGGTAATATGCTTTTGCCATCAGGCGAAAGCTTAGCAGGTTCGTACTTTTGCACAAAGCTACCAATGCCCTGTAGGCTAACAAAATCGTTGCTGGCAAGTAGTTCTTTTATAACAGAATAAAGTTCCAAGTTGCTATGGGTTTAGTTCTCAACAAAAATAGGTAAAAAATAATGCGAAATCAATACGTGCATTTTTTTCATTTTCCTATTGCTTAGGAGCACGTCGAGTTGGATCGGCGCTTTCACTTGCCCCAGGGGCGTTGGTGCTAAGGTACCCCTGTCGCTTTGCAGCATGTTCACGATCGCTGCCATCAACCCAAGTAATAACCGCATCTATGGGAAGGCCACTTGTATCGTAGGCTTGAATCACCATAGTGTTTTACTGTCGCTTGTCTTGCATGCTGTGGTGTTCCTAGCTTAATAACTCTGTATCGTTACAGCTTATTGTGGACCTCATGCTCCTTCTAATTAGCTTGGTAGGGAACGTCTCTGTCTTCGATAATTTCATTCCTATCGAATTTTTCAAAATAATCTAGCCCACGCTGGCTCAGCGACATCCCCCGCCCGCGTGCTTTTTTTTCCAGGAACTCCTCGAATGATTTTACAGCGTAGTGGTTAATCCTAATGGTATCGTGTAGCGGCTCCCGCTGGAAGAAGTACTTACGCACTTTGTTCCCGTTGGTATCAACAGCGCATCCCGATAGGAGGGTGGGGTGGTGCGACGATAGAAAATTGAGCGCGAGCCGTGGGTTCACAATGCTTTTCACATGTCGATTCAATTCGCAGCTGGGGTGCGAGTGCGAACGAAATCGCTCCATAACCCCACCCGGCTTGCGGGTTTTGGCACCTCCACTTCCATAGCAAAGCCAGTTGATTTCAACAGCTGGGAAACCCTCAAAATCTTTTAAAAACTCTGGAATGGTTTTGGCCTTGATGGGCACAATAAATTCGTCCAGATCAATAAATGCAATCCAGCGCGAATCGTATCGGTGACGTGCCAGGCAATCGTTATATGCAGCGGTTTGTTTTCTCTTGCCTACAATATAGTTGTACTCAATCAACCCCGAGTCGATGTATGGCTGCAATACCTCAACGGTATTATCGGTTGACTCGTTGTTGTAGATATAAAACTTCTGTACACCCTGGGCAACGTGCCAATCAATCCATTCCTTAAAATATGCACCCTCGTTCTTAGCAATAGCGCATATGGTTAGGTAGTGGGTGGGTGGTGCATGGCGCATTCTCCGGTTCTTTATGGCTACCCGGCAAGCCTGAATCGGTCCAAACACAATATGCCCACGTACACGCCTACGCATAACCTTGTTGAGGAAAAAGACAGATACGATGTTGGCAAAAAATATCCTAACGAATTTCATGGTGCTAATTGTTACTACCAAAGGGTTCAGCAATGTGTCTAATTATCTTTTCTGCAAGGATCGACCAATCGAACTCCTCAATCTTCTTGCGCCCATTTTGGGCCAATTGCTGTCTAAATGGCTCATCGTTCATTAGCCGTTCGATGGCATCGGCAATTCTTTTCGAATTTCGTGTGACAACGATTCCCGTTTGGTTATTCAGTAAAAAGTTATCTGTACCAGATGTTGTTCCCACCAGAGGGATTCCACAGGCCAAGGCTTCGGCAGCCGTATTGCTCCAACCCGCCTGATTCTCGGCAGAGACAAATACATGGGCTCTATGGTAAAGCTCCTGATTTTTCACAACTGGATGATTCTGGATGAATACGTAAGGGATGCTAAGTTTTAGCTGGCTATTCTTTTTCAGCATCTTATCATTTAAGGGGGTGTCAAAAAGAAGGAGTTCAATATTATACCCTTTTCGCCAGAGCCTTTGGCAGGCTTTTATCACATATTTGGTGCCTTTTTTTTTTCGAGCCATACGGCCATAAGCCATAACAACAAAAGGCTCTAAAGGGTTACGGTCAGCATTAGGTTTCGAGTTGTAAGTGTTTAAGTTTATGCCGCCAAAAGCGGGATATGCAGTAATCTTATACTTTTTTTCGGCTAACTGTAGCAGGTTTGATGAATTGGCAAATATTTCAATAGTAGGATGTTTTCGAAACCGTTTTAGTTTTTCCCTGGGGTGTATGAAGTAGAATATTTTACGTTTTGCATTTGCCTTTAAAACCAGCTGTAAATATTTGGGTTCGGTAAAGAAAAGAGCATCGAGGGTATCGTTTGTAAGCGAATTAAAGGTTTTGACCTTGCCCTTGTAGTTAAACCACGTTGGGTGCAATCCATCGGGCGAGTATATAATGGATGAATGCCCTGCCTTCTCGAACATGTTACCCAACTCCAAAAAGCGCTTAACACCTCCGTAAAGTTTGGTGTGGGGCAAAATAGTACCAATGTGCATTGAACAAAAATATTATCTAGATTAACCGATTTACAAAAGCAATTAACCCTTTGCTTTTGCAGAATGTTTTTGGTGTACGTGTAGCCATCAAGAATTATCCTGATTGCATCCACCATTACGGCTTAAAATTAGCAAAATAATCTCCATTAAGCGAAATTATTTCGGGCGATGGGTATTGTTGTTGTTGGTAAGGCTCAGGAAGTGTTGGGCTTGTGGAGGCTTCACCTATTGATAGGTGAAAGTTTATACCCTAAAACATAAAAACTCTAAGGAATAGCAGCAGCCTAAAATGCTGATTCATGAACAGCCTATAAAAGATGATTTCCCGTATACTCCACCGCTTCTTAATCTCGTTAAACTCGGGGGTGTTTGCGTACTTGAGCAAGATTTCCCGGGCATAAAGGATTAGCTCCTGCTTGTTGGCCCGAATGGAGTTGCGTATTAAAAACCGATAAACCCCGTACGACTCCTTGTGGTAAACCCACCATAGCAGTCGCTTGTCGATGTTTGGGGCCGTTGCATATTTCTGATAAATGTGTGGTATGGCAATATCGAACATTTGAATTTGAACCGGCCTGTAGCCACCAAGCATAA
>Ga0334901_1001286_pt1 | contig 27370 bp, 17 predicted proteins | sample GraSluR3_MG_3_FD_207216 | JGI IMG/M metagenome (GOLD analysis project Ga0334901, IMG submission 207216) | Sludge microbial communities from methane-producing bioreactor in Wageningen University, Netherlands - Granular Sludge_15_08-R3 | ecosystem: Engineered > Bioreactor > Anaerobic >... | reverse complement strand
TCGGAGGTGACCACCCATCCGGCAGAGAGAGAGGGGAAATAGCCCCAGCGGTTACCTCTCGAGAAGTTGGAGGAACCGTCGGCACGCATCACGATCGATGCCAGATAACGCTCCTGGTAGTTGTAGTTGACACGTCCGAAGAAGGAGGCGAGGCTCCCGTCGGAATTGGGACTGCCCCCCATCTCCGAGTTGGTGGTGTCGAGCCCCTGTGTATTGTCGATGTAGGCATGATCGAACGATCCGGGGAAGAGTGAGTAGGAGTTCTTGGCGTCGAGACTCTCACCATATCCCCATTTCTCAACCGACTGGCCGATGAGGCTGTTGAAGTTGTGATCGGAAAGTGAGAAGGTATAGTTCAACGTGTTCTCCAGTGTCCACCGTGAGCTCCACGATTGCGCCTGGCTCACGTCGTCCGTAGGGTTAGCCGTCTTTGCCGACAGGATATACTCAGGCACATAGCTGCGCGATGAGTTTTGGGAAAAATGATACCCCACGCTGCTGCGGAAGGTGAGGTTCTCCATCGGTGCTATCTCGAGGTATGCGTTCGACTGCAGACGCCTGGAGATCGAGTTTCTGCGACTCCGTGTATAATCCAGTTGGGCAAGCGGATTGTTCAATGCCTGATCGAACGACCAGTCGTTCTCCTGCATATCCTTGTAGATATAGTAGTCACCCTCCTCATTGTAAGCCGGCAGGAGTGGTGTCATCTTCAACAGGTTGCGTATATTGTTGCTATACATGGTGCCGATCTGCACCCCTTTCTTATCATAATTGGAATAGACCACATTCTCGCCAAAGGTGATGATGTCGCGGCCATCCTTCTTCCAGAGGGAGTGCTGCGAGTTGATACGCGCCGTATACCTGTTATATTCAGGGGTGGCAGGATAGCCGATGGTACCGGTCTGCTTGAGATAGGAGAATCCCATGGCGAACCGTGAATAATCCGAGCCCCCGGTGAGGTTCACCGAGTGGCTGGCGATGGGGGCATCTTTTACTGTCGACTCCTTCAGCCAGTTGGTACCGTTCCACGATCCGTTGTTGATCGCCGTCAGCAGATCTGCCGGCAGCTCCTCTTCCCAGTTGTAGAGCAATCCGCCCGTAGGATCCTGTGTCATCAGGGCCTCGTTGATCAACGACATATACTCTTTCGCGTTGGCGGGACGCACACCGTTTGTGAGGGCATTCTGTACCCCGAAGTAGCCGTCGTAGGAGACCTGTGTCTTACCGGCTTTGCCCTGCTTGGTGGTCACCAGCAACACGCCATTGGCAGCACGGGCCCCATAAATGGCGGCAGAGGCAGCATCCTTCAGGATGTCTATCGACTCGATGTCGCTGGGGTTGAGCGCGTTGATCGACCCGCCCGGCACACCATCGATCACGTACAGCGGTTCATTGCTGGAGGCGGTACCCAGACCACGGATATTGATCTTGTAGTTCTCACCCACCTGGCCTGAACTCTGGGTGATGTAGACCCCGGGGGTCTGGCTCTGCAGCGCACCCAGCACGCTGGTGGTGTTCAACTTTTCAATATCATCACCCTTCACCTGGATGGTGGCACCGGTAACCAGCTTCTTCTGCTGAACACCATACCCCACTACCACCACTTCATTGAGCCATACATCATCTTCCACAAGCGTGATGTCATAGCGGGCTCTGTTGGCATCCACCCGGATCAACTGCGTGGTGAATCCGATAAAGGATATCTCAAGCAGCGCATCCTCCTTCACTGTAAGGCTGAACTGACCATCTATATCTGTCGATGTGCCGTTCAGGGTTCCTTTTTCAATCACTGATACACCCACAAGAGGTTCATTGGCATCAGAGACAACACCTTTTACTGTAAGGGTAGCCTGTGCAACCAGACCTGTAGTAAACAGGATAAGCAGCAGACAGACCACAATCAATCTGTGAAATTTCACTCCCTTCATTTTTTTACGTTTTTTTTTGATATTAGTTTTATGAACGAGACGTACAAAGAAACAGATTCGCGGTTAAAGCCAATGAAACAATCTTTCCTGATAATGATAATATATTGGAAAGTTTCATTTTACAGGATATTTTCATTTATTTACAAGATTTTACGCTTCAACTATTGCTGAATTGTTGTAATTTTGAGCGATACAGGTGACCAGAATCATGAAACATACCCTATCCATCCTTCTGTCGGCTCTGCTCCTCATTTCACCCGGCCTGCTGCGTGCAGGATCGAGCGTGACCGCTTCCGGGGTGAACGAAAGTCTCTCGCACAACTCGGTGTGGGTGATGCTGCAGGACAGCCGGGGTGTGATGTGGATAGGCACCAAGGAGGGTCTGAACTGCTACAACGGGTACGACAACAGCATCTACAAACATGATCTCAACGATTCTCTTTCCATCGGAAACAGCTTCATCCGTGCGCTCTTTGAAGTGATCCCCGGCAAGGAGTTATGGGTCGGCACCGATGAGGGGCTCTATCTGTGCGACATGCAACGCGGTCTCTTCACCCGCTTCCGGGTATCAACCGCTGACGGCAGGGAGATAAAGGGTACCGTGAACGCGATGGTGCAACTCCACGACGAGCTGTGGATCTCCGAGGTAAATGTGGGCATCTACCGGTACAACCTGACCAGGGGCACACTGAAACTTTATCCCACGGGGAGGTACCATTGGAACATGGCTACAGACCATCATGGCGGCATCTGGGCTACCTCTTTCAATGGAGGCGTGTACCGGTACGACAAACAGCACGACGACTTTCTGATCTCCGCTGTCAACAAAGAAGGCATCAACAACGATGATTACCAGACACGATCCTTCTACTGTGACATCGCCAATAACTGCATGTGGATAGGTACCCTCAACAGGGGACTGATCCGATACGATTTCGCTACCAACGAGTGGAGTGAGTATCAGATCCCCAACGACCCTGCGTCACTCTATGAGATCCACGCCATCACACAGTTTTCGCCCAACGAGCTGGCAGTGGGGACAGAGAAAGGATTCTTTTCCTTCAACACCATCTCGCACAGATTCGTGAAGCAGGCCGACATACAATCCATCTTCTCACTCGTACAGGACAGGGAGGGAGGTATCTGGTTGGGTACCTATTATGACGGGGTGCATTATCTGAGACCCGGCTTCAAGGCGATCATCCAACACCGGGTACCGGAGTCACAGGGACGGGTGGTCTCTGCGTTTGTCTCCGACATGAGCGACCAGAACAAGATATGGATCAGCGCCAGAGACGGCCTCGGCGGATTATGCCGTTACAACAAGCTCACCGGCGTCTATGAGGAGTTCGACCATCTGGTGCGATACGACAACATCAGGGAGCTCGCTTCCTTCGATGATGCCCTCTGGGTGGGTTTCTACTCCCACGGGCTGTTGAGGATCGACAAAAACGGGAAGAGCCGTCTTTTTGTCCACGACGATCAAGACAGCACCTCCCTGTTGCACAACGCGGTTTACGCCATCATGAAGTCGTCGCAGGGAACCATCTATGTAGGCACCATTCTCGGTCTCGACATCTTCGATCCGGTGAGCGAGACCTTCACCCATGTGCCGGAGATACGGGACACACGTGTCCATAGCATCGTGGAAGATCATCTGGGACTGATATGGATTGCCACCTATCATCAGGGGCTATATTGCTACAACCCGGCTGTAGGCACGTGGCGATCCTACCGCCATCACAAGGGACCCGGCGCTCTGCCCAGCGACCGGTTGATCTGTCTCTATCAGGACAAACAGGAGAGACTGTTCATCGGCACCGAGGGCGCCGGCATGTGCCAGTACAACTACCAGACACAGACCTTTGGACCGGTATCCGATCAGATATCCATTCCCACGGGGATCATCTGCTCTATTGAGTCCGATCACCAGGGGAATTTATGGATCGGCAAAAGCAATGCCATTCATAAACTCGATCTCGAGACAGGAATGGTACAGGTACTTGAAGAAAGCGTGGGCATGATGGGAAACTATTATTCCTACAACAGTTCCTACGTCGACGAGGAGGGATTGCTCTACTTCGGATATGCCGGCGGATATGTAACCATCAACACCAACCTGCTGAACACCCACAAGGTTCCTCCCCGTCTCATGATGACGAGCGTGAAGAATCATGAAAACCTGACAGAATATGACTTCCGTCACCCCATCACCATCGGTCCCCGTAATCCCTCCATCTGCTTCAACTTTGTAGCTATCAGCTACAAGTTTCCGGCTCATAACAAATATGCGTACTACCTGGAAGGGCGTGAAGAGGAGTGGTGCCACACGGTGAACGACAGGTCGGCTTCCTATATCAACCTGCCACCGGGGAAATACCTGTTTCATCTCAAAGCGGCGAACAGTGATGGTGTCTGGGCCGATGAATCAGAATGGATCATCCTCCCCCTCACCGTGAAAAAGGTGCTCTGGCAACGCACTTACATGATCGTGCTCTATGTGCTCCTGCTGGGCACGATGATCTTCCTCACCTTCTACGTCTCGCGGAAGAAAGAAGGGAAGAAACTGGAGAGCAAGATGGTGCTCTACCAGATGGAGAAAGACAACGAGCTCTATGAGCGTCAGATACAGTTCTTCACCAATATCATCCATGAGATACGCACGCCATTGAGTCTCATCAAGGCTCCGCTCGAGAGTATCATGCAAACCATACCGGCGAATCCCGAGACACATGAGAACCTGCAGGTGATGGAGCGCAACGTGGAAAGGATGCACACCCTGGCAGATCAACTGCTCGATTTCAGGAAGATCGAACAGCACACCATCGTCTTCAACTTCAAGCCACACGACCTCACACGAATCATCCGGCAGGTCAGCTATCGCTACAAGGCAGCCTGCCGCCTGCGGTCCATCAGCCTTGAGGTTTCACTCCCCGGCGAGCCGCTCATCTGCGAGGTCGACTCGGAAGCGATCACCAAGATCATCAGCAACCTGCTCGGCAATGCCCTGAAGTACGCAGAGACAAGGATCAGGGTGCAACTGACCCACATCGGGAATACCATCACCCTGGAGGTGATCAACGATGGGAACCCGATACCGGAGAAATACTGGGACAAGATCTTCCAGCCTTTCTTCCAGGTGAACGACGACATTGAAATGTTACGTAAGGAGGGGAGCGGCATCGGTCTGGCGCTGGTGAAATCGCTTGTCGACAAGCACAACAGCAAGATCAAGGTATTCAGCGACCCCGATCAGACCGTTTTCACGGTTACCATCCCCTACGTAAGGTCTGCATCCAACCCCTCCTGTCTGGAGGATGATCTGCTCGACGGTGATCAGTTTCCCTCCGGAGAAACGGAGAATGGGGATATCTATCAGGAAGAGAAACAGGAGTTTGTCAATACCCTGCTGATCGTGGAAGACAATCTGGAGATGCTCAATTTTCTTCAGAACAATTTCGCACGGCTCTATAACGTGATGATAGCCCGTAACGGTAACGAGGCACTGGCCCGCCTGGAGGAAAACACCATCATCGACGTCATCATCACCGACATCCTGATGCCGGAGATGGATGGCATTGAACTCTGTAAGGCGATCCGCTCCATGACGATGTTCTGCCACATCCCCATCATCCTGCTCACGGCACAGACCGACATCAGGTCGAAGACAGAGGGTCTTGACTATGGTGCCGACGTGTTTATCGAGAAACCGTTCTCACTCGAGTTTCTAAAAGCGCAGGTGGCCAGCATCATCAAGAACCGCACCCAGCTGAAAGAGATCTTCACCACCTCCCCCTTCATCCCGCCACAGAGCATCGCACACAACACCTGCGACATCGAGTTTCTCACCAAGATCAACAAGATCATCATGAACAACCTCTCCGAGTCGGGCAACCTGATCGAGACACTGGCGCACGATATGGCATTGAGTCGGTCCAGTCTGCACAAGAAGATCAAATCGATCTCGGGAATGACACCCAACGATTATATCCAGCTCATACGGCTCAAGAAGGCTGCTGAACTGCTGAGCGGCAGCGAATACCAGATCTGCGAGATCGCCTATATCGTCGGGTTCAACAGCCCCTCCTATTTCTCCAAATGCTTCAGCAACCAGTTTGGCATGCTCCCGCGCGACTTCGCCATTAAAACCAAAGAGAACCATAAAAATGATTAGCAGATTAGCTGATTAGCTGATTAGCAGATGAGCTGATTTGAGGATTAGCAGATTAGCTGATTTGAGGATTAGCTGATTAGCTGATTTGAGGATTAGCTGATTAGCTGATGAGCTGATTCGTTGATTAGCTGATTTGAGAATTAGCAGATTAGCAGATTAGCAGATTAGCGGATGAGTTGATTAGCGGATGAGTTGATTAGCGGATTTGAGGATTAGCGAATTAACACATTAGCAAATTCGCAAATTAGTTAACGTGAGGATTGCCTAATTATTTTCCCCTATAAATTTGGAAACCACAAAAGGTTTTTTATAATTTTGAATGTTTACTATTTACGAATCATTCTTAATTAGAACCTGTTCCATTGATTGATCGACTGAAAATACGAAACCTGATCTCCGGGAAAGGGCTGAAGGTGACACCGCAACGGATGCGGGTGCTGGAGGCAATTTATCTGCTGGACAACCACCCCACGGCAGAAAACATCCTGGAATATATCCGCAGGAACGACCCCAACATTGGTTACGGTACCGTATACAAGGTATTGGAGACATTGGTGGAGCATAACCTGATCGTGAAGGTAAAAACCGAGAAAGATGTGATGCGCTACGACGGCATCCTGGAGAATCATCATCACCTCTATTGCAAACAGTGTGACTATATCGAGGATTATCACAACGAGAAGCTTGACAAGCTACTGACCGATTTCTTTCATGAAAATGAAATCGACAATTTCATTATCGAAGACATCAAGCTGAGCATCAACGGCAATTTTATCATCCACAAGAATAAACAACACGAATCTTAACTTTAAAAACGCAGAATTATGGCATGTGCAAATGGCGTGAAACCGCTAAAAAAGAAAAAAACCAAAGAAGGAGTAACTGAAACTTTTAAACAGGAGGAAAAAACAATGAATGGAACAATGGTAAGACAAATGATGCCGGAATTTGAGATGGAGGCATACGACGCGAAGACGGGACACTACAAAACCGTTTCCAGCGCAGATTACAAGGATAAATGGGCCGTCGTCTGCTTCTATCCTGCCGACTTCACCTTCGTCTGCCCCACCGAGATAGCGGCAATGAATGCTCACTACGACGAGTTTGAGCGTCTGGGCGTGGAGCTCCTGCCGGTATCGGTCGACTCCAAGTTCTCGCATAAGCGCTTCGTGGAGACCGAGCCGATCCTGAAAGGCCTCAAGCTGACCATTGGTGCCGATACCACGAAAGAGGTAGCCCGCGCGTTTGGTGTGCTGATCGAAGAGGAGGGTGTGGCCCTGCGTGGTCGTTTCCTTTTCAACCCCGACGGCGTTTGCGTAGCCCAGGAGGTGCAAGCCGATTCTGTAGGCAGAAACGTGAATGAGTTCCTTCGTCAGATCGAAGCATGGCAGCACGCCAGCAAGACAGGCGAAGTGTGTCCCGCCGGATGGAGACCGGGTAAGAAGACCCTGCCCGTACAGACCGACATGGAAAAGATGACCGGCAAGGTGGGTGATTATATTACGCTGGAAGAGATCCTGAGTTAATCAGAGTAAATTGGGAAATCAAAATGTCACGCTGATTCCGGCGTAACAAAGTAGGGTAAATGCATTCTGACATTTACCCTACTTCTGTATGGTCCCGAACCTGTAGACGATGCCGATATCGGTGAAGAAAGGTTTAAAATTGCCTTTCACACCTGCCATTTGTCCCACACTCACAGCCAATCCCCAGTTCTGACTGATGTGACGAACCAATCCGGCGCTATAGTGATAAACCAATCCGCTGCCCAGGTCAATCCCGCCGCCACCGGCAGCACCGCCCAATGCCTGCGCGCGTAACTCCCACGACGGGTTCCATCCGTAGCGATATCGCAGGCCCAGCAGCCCTTCGGCGTAAGCCCCATACGATCCCTGATAGGCCCAATTGGTAGCTCCGAGCAAATCAAAGTGATCATGTATCCTTTTGGATACCACAAATCCCATCAGGTTGAAGGCTTTGTCGTAGGGACGTCCGTTTTTGTCCATTCGCTCAGAAGATGACCAATAGGTGCGGTTCAGCAGTTCAAATCCGAACATCCTAAGCCGTTCACTCTCTTTCAGTCGATAAGCGGTCTTCGTATGCGCACCTGCGGTCGTATAAAAATGAAAGTTGTGCGACAAGGCCATTTCAAGCAGCGTACCGTTGAGCTGCCCCCCGGGTGTGAATGTGTGACCGATCGCTGCTTTGATACCATATGCCTCACCCAGTCGAGTGCTTAACCCTACGGTACCCTGGAGGGTGCCTCCTCCTCCGCTGGCAACGCCTCCGCCACCACTCGGACCTGCCAGCAGCTGGGCGTCGAGCGTCAACCGATCACCAGCCAACGGCTGTTCAAAACCCACACCCACCAGATAACTCATGTAACCATCAATACCACCGGCCATTGCACCGTGCAATTTCAATGCCGCATACCACTGTGCATGAAAGAAATGATCCAGCTCAACGCCTACCAGCGAGATATCACCGGGTTGGGGTTGTGAGTCATTGCTGCGAGAGACAGGATCACCGGCAAAAGAAATGTAGTTCTGTCCCGTAATCTGAACCCGAAATGTGGATGTTTTATCAAGCGATGCCACAGAACCATTCTCCTGCCTTTTTGGGCCTGCCCTTCTCGCCGTGCTGAATTGTGATGAGATGGCGACCCCCACATTGACGTTGTTGCTTCCCATCTCACCGGTGGGAAAATCAAGTCGTGAATAACCGCCGAACAGCGAAACAGCTCCCATACTGAAAGCCAGGTTGATGTGCCCCCGGGTGATCAGTCCCCCGCCATCCAGGGCACCGCCTCCGCCGCCACCCCCGACGAACAGACCGGCATCCAGCGACAAGGGTGATCGAAACAGGGGTTGCAGATAACCCACTCCCGTCCCGAAGGTGATCAGCCCCGGTCTCTTACCTGCGATGGCCGAATAGGTGTTGATCGTAAGATAGAGATTGGGAAGTTTGTCCACGATAAAAAAGTCGGCACCCATCCCCAGCATGCCCAGGTCAGGCTCCCCCGTCATCATCAACCATTCATAGCTTCCCCGGTATCGCAGCGGTTGCCTGATCAGCTCCAGCTCCACTCCCTCACCATCCTTTTCCTGCCCGGTCGCAAACCGTGTGGTAGAAAGAAAAAAACAAAAAAGTAGGATCAAACGAATAAAGAAATTATACTCTTTCATTCTATTGTGTATGTTCAATTTCCCGACCACCACAAAATTACACTTTTCTCCCATTTTCTGCAGGCATAACTGCACTTTTCTCCCAGAATATCATCAACCGGTAAACATAAACCGCTGAAAGCTGACTGCTGAACGCTGACCGCTGACCGCTGATAGCTGATAGCTGAAAGCTGACTGCTGAACGCTGACCGCTGATAGCTGACCGCTGATAGCTGACCGCTGACCGCTGATCGCTAAACACCAAATATCTCCCTCGCCCGTTCCAGTCGTTCGGGCGACAGCTCCGGAGTACCCTCCAGCCGGTATTGCAATCCCATCTGTTCATACTTATGGCTCCCCATGGTGTGGTAAGGCAGCAACTCCACCTTCCCGATGCAGCGGTAAGGTTTTAAAAAGTCCGCCAGCTGTTGCAGTCGCCGGTCGTCGTCGGTCCATCCCGGCAGCACCACATGGCGGATCCAGGTGGCGATCTGCTTCTCTTCCAGGTAATCGAGGCAGCGCAGCGTGTTGGTGATCTTCGCGCCCGTCAGCTCCTTGTGCTGTTGCGGATCGATCGTCTTCACATCCAGCAGTACCAGGTCCGCCGCCTCCAGCGCCTCACGCACCAGAGGCGACCAGAGCGCGCCCGAGGTATCCAGCGCCGTGTGGATCCCCTCAGCGCGACAGAGCATGAAGAAGTCACGCACGAACGCCGCCTGCATCAGCGGCTCTCCGCCCGTCACGGTGACGCCCCCCTTGGCGATGAAGCTCTTGTAGCGCATCACCTCCTCCAGCAGCTGCTCCGGCGTCATCTGGTAGCTGCCGCCCCCCTTTTCCCAGGTGTCGGGATTGTGGCAGTAGAGGCAGCGTAGCGGGCAGCCCTGCATGAACACCACGAAGCGTATCCCCGGCCCGTCTACCGTGCCGAAGCTCTCCAGAGAATGAATGTTACCTACCATTTTCTTTTCAGGTTGATGTTGATGTTTGCTGATGCTGATATATGTCGATGCATATATCTTCGTTTTGAAATATTGTATCAGCAGTGAAGAGGGATATTCTCTTGCTCCTCAGTTATTCGTTGGGCACCTGTCCTATGAAGGTTATATGGAAAAGAGAAGATGTCTGAGCGGAGCCAGTTCTTCTCTTTCATCACCGAGTCGCTGAAAGCTGACCGCTGACCGCTGACCACTGACCGCTGACCGCTGACCGCTGATAGCTGACCGCTGACCGCTGATAGCTGACCGCTGACCGCTGAAAGCTGAAAGCTGACCGCTGAACGCTTACAACTTCTGATTAATCGTCCTCGAGATCACATCCAGCTGCTGTTCGCGCGTCAGTTTCACGAAGTTCACCGCATATCCAGAGACGCGTATCGTCAGCTGCGGGTAGTTCTCCGGGTGCGCCATCGCATCCAGCAGCAGCTCCTTGTCGAAGACATTCACGTTCAGGTGCTGACCGCCGTCCGCGGTGAAGTAACCATCCAGCAGCCCCACCAGGTTCGATACCCGGTTCTCGCGCTCCTTGCCCAGTGATCCCGGCGATACCGCGAAGGTGTAGGAGATGCCGTCGTGAGCATGCTGGAAAGGCAGCTTCGCCACCGATGCCAGCGCCGCCACGGCCCCCTTCCTGTCGCGACCGTTCATCGGGTTGGCACCCGGTGCGAAAGGCTCACCTGCAGCACGTCCGTCCGGTGTGGCACCCGTCTTCTTGCCATAGACCACGTTCGAGGTGATGGTCAGGATCGACTGTGTAGGCTTCGCGTTACGGTAGGTCTCGTGCTGACGGAGGTAACCCATGAACTTGCGGGTGATGTCGACGGCGATCTGGTCCGTGCGGTCGTCGTTGTTACCGAAGGGCACATACTCCCCTTCCCGCTCGAAGTCGACGGCGATGCCCCGCTCATCGCGGATCACCTTCACGCGCGTGTCGCGTATCGCCGCCAGCGAGTCCGCCACGATCGAGAGACCCGCGATGCCGGTCGCCCTGATCCGCTCCACATCCCCGTCGTGCAGTGCCATCTCGAACGCCTCATAGGCATACTTGTCGTGCATGTAGTGGATGATCTTAAGCGCATTCACGTAGACCTTCGCCAGCCAGCGCATCGACTGGTCGAACTTCTCCATCACCTCCTCATAGTCGAGGTACTCCGAGGTGATCGCCTCATACCTGGGTGCCACCTGCACGCCCGACTTCTCGTCGCGACCGCCGTTGATGGCATAGAGGAGGCACTTCGCCAGGTTAGCCCGTGCGCCGAAGAGCTGCATCTGCTTGCCGATCTTCATCGGCGACACGCAGCAGGCGATGCCGTAGTCGTCGCCATAGTCGGGACGCATCAGGTCGTCGTTCTCGTACTGTATCGCCGAGGTGTCGACCGACACCTTGGAGCAGAACCGCTTCCAGTTCTCCGGGCTCTGCTGCGACCAGAGCACCGTCAGATTAGGCTCCGGTGCCGGCCCCAGGTTGTAGAGCGTGTGCAGATAGCGGAACGAGGTGCGGGTGACCATGGTTCTGCCGTCCAGCGTCTGTCCCCCCAATGCCTCGGTCACCCACACCGGGTCGCCCGAGAAGAGCTCGTTGTAGTCCGGTGTGCGGAGGAAGCGCACGATGCGCAGCTTGATGATCAGCTGGTCCACCAGCTCCTGCGCCTCGCTCTCGGTGATGAGACCCGCCTGCAGATCCTTCTCAATGTAGATATCGAGGAAGGTCGATGTGCGACCGATCGACATGGCTGCACCATCCTGGTCCTTCACGGCCGCCAGGTAGGCGAAGTAGAGGAACTGCACCGCCTCGCGGCTGTCGCGTGCCGGCTGGCTTACGTCGAAGCCGTAGCTGGCGCACATCTTCTCAAACGCCTTGAGTGCCCTGATCTGCTCGCTCACCTCCTCGCGACTGCGGATGGTGCTTTCGGTGAACTCCTGAATGTCGAGACGCTGCATGAACTGCCTGCGCTCCTCTATCAGGGCGGTGGTACCATAGAGCGCCACGCGGCGGTAGTCGCCGATGATACGACCGCGTCCATAGGCATCGGGCAGACCGGTGATGATGCCTGAGCGGCGTGCCGCCATCATCTCATCGTTGTATGCCGAGAAGACCCCCTCGTTGTGCGTCTTGCGGTAGCGGGTGTAGATCTGCTTCGTCATCGGGTCCAGCTCGAAGCCGTAAGCGTTCAGGGCGTTCTCCACCATGCGGATGCCCCCCTTGGGGAAGATGCCCCGCTTGAGCGGGGCGTCTGTCTGCAGTCCCACAATCACCTCGTTCTCCTGGTCGATGTAACCCGGGCCGTAGGTATCGATCTCCTGCGGCAGCTTCGTCTCCGCGTCGTAGACCCCCTTCGCCTGCTCCTCCTTGAACATCTCTGTCAGCTTGTTCCACACCTTGTGTGTCCGCTCGGTGGAGGGCTGCAGGAATGTGTCATCCCCCTCGTAGGGCGTATAGTTGTTCATGATGAAGTCCCTCACGTTGATCTCTTTCTTCCAAAGCTCCCCGCGGAACCCTTCCCATGCGTTTTGATTCTTTACCATAGTCATATATATTGATTTGTTGATGTGATGATTCGTTGATGTGATGATTTGTTGATGTGATGATTCGTTGATGTGATGATTCGTTGATGTGATGATTCGTTGATTCGTTAATACGTTGATACGTTAGTAAGTTTGTAAGTTTGATGTTTAAACGTTATTATGTTTGTAAGTTCGATGTTCAATACTGAAAGCTAACCGCTGACCGCTGATAGCTGACTGCTGAACGCTGAACGCTGACCGCTGATAGCTGATCGCTGATCGCTGATCGCTGACCGCTGATAGCTGACTGCTGACCGCTGACCGCTGACTACTATTCAACTTTCAACAAGATACAACCACCCGTAGACCATCCCCACCAGTCCCATGCCGCCCACAATGTTGCCCAGTGTGGCAGGGATCAGGTTCTGCAGGATAAAGGCGCTCCAGGTGATCTCAGCGCCCGTGTAGATCGCTGCGGGGATGAAGAACATGTTGGCGATCGAGTGCTCATAGCCCAGCGTGACGAAGAGCATGATCGGTATCCAGATGGCGATGCTCTTTCCCGCGATATCCTTGGCTGCGTAGCCCATCAGCATGCCGAGACATACCAGCCAGTTGGCTCCGATCCCCTTCACGAATACCGGCCAGAACGCTTGCTCCACCTTCCCCCCGGCCAGACCATGCAGGTAGGTGCGCCACGGCTCCCCCTCCAGCATCCCCACGTGTGCGGAGAGCAACCAGGCCACCAGCTGGGCACCGACGAAGTTGAAGAGATAAGAGACCAGCAGCAGCGCAGCCACGCGGCGCAGCGACAGCTCCTTCCGCAACAGCGGGAAGGCGAAGCCGGCGCAGTCGCTCGTGAAGAGATCCGCTCCGGTCACCGCCACCATGATCAGTCCGATGGGGAAGAGCGCCCCCGCCACAAACTTCACCAGGCCCGGGTTGGCAGCAGCCACCCCAGGCATACCACCCGCCACCATCACCGTCAGCAGACCGCCGAAGGCGATGAAGGCACCTCCTAGTATCGCCATCAGGGCGAACTGCGTGAAAGGGCGCTTCTCTTTCTCAATGGCCGCCCGTCTGAACGCATCGGCAGCCTCCATAGGAGTCAAATAGTTCATGCTTGTAATAACCTAAAACAGAGACGGGGGAGAACCCAAAACAAACCGGAGCGGCATCCATCATCCGCACCCTCCACCGTGATCTTGTGAAACAGGGTGCAAAGATACAAAACCCAATCTGATTAAAGAAATATTTCCTTAATAAACATCACAATAAAATGATTCGTTGGCAAGTAATGTTAAACGGCAAAGATCTATAAAACCAGATCACCTTACAATTTGACATCGATTTATTTTACAATTTCTGATCACTGACAACTTTCCCCGCATTTTCTTTCATCATATTGAATAATATCTTACATTTCCAATGAAAGAAAACGGCTTTATCTCAATTTTGACGACATTCGTCTATCCGGATTCGAGGCGAGTGACTTTATCCGATTACATCGGGAGATAGAACAACGAGCGGTAAACACGCTTACTTCGATGAGATACAGGTGGTAGAAGGTTGGGAACAATACATCAATCAATTGTTGCGAGAACGATACCGGGTGTTCATCACAGGGTCAAATGCCTCGATGCTTAGCGTCGAGTTAGACACACGTTTATCCGGCCGGCACCTCTCCATGGAGTTGTTTCCCTTTTCCTATTCGGAGTATATGCGCTTCAAGGAGAAAGAAAACGGGGTGGAAACAGTCATGGACTACCTCAGGAATGGCGGCATACCGGAGTACGTGAAAACCGGACAACCCGGTATATTGAATGCCCTAGCCGATGATATCCTGATGAGAGACATAGCCGTGAGGCATGCGTACGCGATGTCTCCTCGTTGCGTCAGCTGACAACCTGGCGATGCAGCATTTAGGGCTCAAAGAGGGAAGCATCATCACGCTCAATCAAAGCGACACGTTTGAGTCAGACGATAAGACCATCCGGATGATTCCCGCCTCTTAATACCTCAACACAAAACTGATGTGAGGATGTGCTGATTAGCTGATTCGATGATTTGTTGATTAGCGGATTAGCGGATACCTGATACCTGATACCTGCCAGCTAAAAACTAACAGCTACCAGCTAACAACCACTTTTATCTTCATTTTAATCAGAATATTTTGATTTTTTCGAACTTATTGGTAATTTCGACCCATGCTATGCAGTTCATCCGATACAAATCATCGCATAAAAAAGCGAACCAAATGCATTGCATCAGAGGAAACACAAACAGGAAATTCCATGAGAAGAAAAATCAGCAAGGCACTGGAAAAATGGAAGAGCGATCCGGGGAGGATGCCACTCATTGTCAACGGTGCCCGTCAGGTTGGCAAGACCTATATCATCCGCCAATTCGGGAGGGAGCATTATGAGCAGATGCTCTATCTCAACCTGGAAATCGAGGAGCAGCTCTGCACGTTTCTCGAGACCGAGATATCGCCCGCGAAGATCCTGCAATACCTTGAAGCCGCAAAGGGCATCAAAGTAGTTGCAGGCAGCACGCTGATCTTCTTCGATGAGATACAGGTGAGTGAGCGGGCCATCACCTCGTTGAAATATTTCTGTGAAGAGATGCCGGAGCACCATGTCATTGCAGCCGGCTCCCTGCTCGGCATCGCCATCAATCGTGAGAAGCACTCCTTTCCGGTGGGCAAGGTCAGGCAGATCAACATGTACCCGCTCGATTTCGAGGAGTATCTCTGGGCGATGGAGAGAGATCTCTTATCGGAAGAGATCAGGTCCCACTACGCGGGCGATGAAACGATGCCCGAAGCACTCCATGCGGTAGCGCTCGATTATCACCGGCAATACATGATTGTCGGGGGAATGCCGGCAGCGGTATCTTCATTCGTGAAAACAGGCAGTTATCACGATGTGCAATTAATCCAAAACAACATTGTCCAACAGTACCTGGCCGACATGTCGAAGTACGCCACCACGACCACGAGTGTCAAGATCAGGGCATGTTACCACTCCATTCCGGCGCAACTGGCAAAGGAGAACAACAAGTTCCAGTACAAGATCGTACAGCGGGGAGGCACGGCAACCATCTTCGGCGAGTCCATCGAGTGGCTCCGGTTTGCCGGTATCCTGCTCAAGTGTCAGAAGCTGGAGCATGGAAACATACCGATAAGTGCGTATGCCGACCTCTCAAACTTCAAGCTCTACATGGCCGATATCGGGATGCTCACACTGCATGCCGCCATACCGCTGCAACTCCTCCTCTCGCCGGTAGAGGTAGACAACATCTTCCTCGGATCCATGGCAGAGAACTATGTGGCGCAGGCATTAGCCGCCAGGGAGATCGATCTCTACTATTGGCAAAGCGATGGGAAGGCAGAGATCGACTTTGTCCTGCAGACCGAAGAAGGAGTCATCCCCGTCGAGGTGAAGAAAGGGTACCGCAACCGCTCCAGGAGTCTCACCCTTTTCGCAAAGCGATACCACTCACCCTACGCCATCCGCATCAGCAAGAAAAACTTCGGATACGAGAACAACGTGAAATCGGTTCCCCTTTACGCCGTATATTGTATTTGATTCGATGATTCGATGATTTGTTGATTAGCGGATTAGCGGACAGCTGAGAGCTGAGAGCTGAGAGCTGATAGCTGAGAGCTGATAGCTGAGAGCTGACCGCTGACAGCTGACCGCTGATCGCTGAACGCTGACAGCTGACCTCTGCCCTATTTCGTCCTGATCACCTCTATCCAGACCGGATTCTCTTGAAGATCCTTGAAAGACATCTCATCCGCTTTCAAGATCCTGCCGCTTATCATCGTGCCAATTACCACGCTCTCATTCTCCTTTGCCGGCGTCAGGGTAACGGTAGGATAGGCAAATTCATAACTGTAGGTCGTTGTTGTTGGATCTGCTGAACTACTCTCCTTGAAGGTAAAGGAACACTCTTCCCTTTCAAAGGCGATCACCAACGAAGGCCCATAATTACCGGGCGATTCCCATTTCGTCAAATACAACCCGCTTTTCCCGTCCGAAAGGTCCGTCATCATGTTGTAAATTGGTCCCGATGCTCCCGGTAATTCATCCTCCTCACCTTCATCCACTACTGCACAACCGTTCATCAACAATCCCGCCGTCACCAGGATCAACATCCACCAGAAACCACTCTTTTTTTTCATAGTAAATCGTTTTTCGTTAACTGATATCCAATCCTTGAACCTTCTTTGATCTGCCACAAAGTTAAAAAATAATCCTGCCCATAACCCTAAACCGTCCGGTTTGTATTGAAATATTTACCCAGAGTCAATAAAATTTTTACCAAAAACAGATTTGCAGGCTAGTTGATTTGAGGATTTGAGGATTTGCGGATTTGCGGATTTGAGAATTAGCGGATTGCTAACAGCTATAAGATAACAGCTAACAAACTGACCCCTGACAACTTATCCCCCCAACAACCATTTGTATGCCGGCACCAGCGTCACACCCGGCGGCAACACCTCAGGAGAGAAATGATCATCCAGCAGGATCAACGTGCCCCTGGGGATATCGAACCGTTGCATCGCTTCCGTCAAGCCACCAATTTCCCTTTCCAGGTTCATTGCATTCAGCTCGTGGGTAACCTGGATAGCCTCTGTGATATGCAAACCCTCCTTCACGAGAAAGTCGCATTCCAGCTTGCCCGAGAAATAGTACACCCTCTTGCCACGTCGCAGCAGCTCCACGAAGATTGTATTCTCCAGCAGTTGACCGCGGTTCCCTGAGAAGCGAAAACCCAGGCGATTGGGGATCGCGTTGTCCACGGCATACACTTTGCGTGAGTTCGTGAGTTGTTTTTTGAGAGAATAGTCAAACTTGGTCACATAATAGAACAGGTAACTCGCCTCATAATAGTGCAGGTAGTTTTTCACTGAACTGCTGCTTTTCAGTCCCGATATCGCCTGCAGGGTCGCGTATGAAAAGATCTTACCGATGTTCGATGCCAGGTAGAGAGCCATCTGTTTCAGTTCCGCCACGTTGCTCAACCTGTATCGCACCACGATATCGCGGTAGAGGATATCCTGATAGAGCGCATGAGCGATTTCGGTATCCTTCTCTTTCACCACGAGCGGGAAGCCGCCGCACTCCAGGAACCTGTTCAAATCGTTCAGCAACAGCGACCGCTTACTCACCGAGAGTCGTTTCATGTCATAGTTTCGCTTTTCCATCCGCAGAAATTCAGCGAAAGAGAAGGGGAAGAGTTGCAAGACCCTGTTTCTGCCTGTGAGTGATGTGGAGATCCCGGAGCTGAGCAATGAAGCATTCGACCCGGTCACGAAAACCTTGCGTCCCTGCTCGTACATACGATTGACAAACTTCTCCCAACCGGGGACCAGTTGAATCTCGTCGAGAAAGAAAACCGGTTCAGTACGGTACATCTCCAGGTGAAGCGCATGAATGTCGCTCAGCAATCGCGGATAGGGCACTATCCGCTCATCATCGAAATTGCAATAGCAAAATTCACTGTCGTTCAATTTCAGCGCCTCTCTTATCAGGCACATGAGCGACGATTTGCCGCAGCGCCTCACACCGGTGATCACCCCCACCTGTGAGGTACGTAGAAAGCTGTCCAATGGAATGTCACGTTCAATCAGGCCGGTTTTCTGTAAGAACAACTCCTTCTGGTCAACCAGGACCGCCTGCAAATCTTGTTTCTTCATGACAACCGATGTTGTTTCCCCGCAAAGATACTATTTTGTTCGTTTAGAACGAACAATTATTTTACTTTTTATTCTTTATAAATGAACAGTATCAGACAACTAACAGCTATAAACGGATTACTGATTTGAGGATGTACAAATTAGCTTAATGTTAACAGCTGATTGCTGTTAAAGAACCCGATCCAGCTCTTTCATCATGTAGGGCCGTCGTTTATAGGTCTCCCGGAACTGGTTGATCAGTTCTCTAACCACTGCTGTTCCTCCCTCGAACGATTTCATCCAAATCAGTGTCTGGCCGACCCGCTTGTAGGCCTCTTTGTCGGTGATCGTAGCCTGTTGTTGCACATATTGCAGATAGATGGAAAAAACCTCCTTCGCGTAACGGGGACAGAGATGTTTCTCATACTTGCGGATCATCCCGACACCACTATTCCGGCATAGCTGCAAGAGGTCGTCCCATCTCTTGTGTTCCACGTATATATCCGCCCTCAACTCACCCGTGTCGTAATATCTCTTCTCCGATAAAATTTGCAATATCCAGGTCAGCATGTCAGGCCACTCATCCTCAGGAGTGAGTTTCCTGAGTGACTGGTAATATGCACGTTGTTCTCTGCCCTCCACGAACAACTCCTTCGTGATCTCCACGATCTTTGCGTGGTTGTTCAAACGCGTATAGATAGACAAAAGCTCCTTTTGCCAATCATTCACCGTACCCATCGTCTTCTTTTCCCGGGCAATCTGTATTCCTTCCTGCAGTAACCGGATGGCATCATCATACCGCTCCGCTGTCAGCAATCGCTTCAATCTGATCGCGCGGACATCGGGAAAGAATAAATATTGCTCGATTGTCTGATCCGCTGCCGCCTCCCGGTTATTCTCCTCCAACAAGTATATCTTTTCCACTACAGCGCGCTGCTTCTCATATTCTTCCGAGATTGCGATCCGCTTGTCAACGATGCGGAGCACACGTTCAAACCCACCCGCGGCATCTGCGGCAAAATAATTCTCCAGCACCTCCAATGAGGTATTCAATCCCATATAATTGTGTTTCTCATCACCGATCACCTTCTCGTACCAGCTGAAGATCAGCTCCATCTGTTCAGTGGTGAGTTTATCGTTCAGCAGATCCTCCAGCAGATCGATCGCTTCATCGTAGATCACCTGTACATCCCCCTCGTAGTCGAAATTCTCATCCCAGTAGTCGGGAATGGTATCGATCAGGTTCTGCGCAATGCATATGGCCTCCTCCCTGTTGTCGTGGCGTAGATAATAGCGCGCTTTTTCGAGCAACGGTTCCAGTTTATTGCACACGGCTTCGGCTTTGGCTTCGGAGAGAATTTCTCCAGGAAAACGTCTCGAAAATCCGCATGATCGTTTGCGTACTCGCTGATAAACTGTTTCAGCTTGCTTGTGGCAGTATGTGCCAATATATCCTTCAGTAAGTCGTTGCTCTCCATTGTCATATGCTGGTCTTCGATATAGTGAATGATTCAATTCAAGGATGATTCCTTATTAGCTGATCGCCAAAAGCTGAACGCTGAACGCTGACAGCTAAAAGCTGATTATCTGATCACCACCCCCATTTTTCCCTGTTCTTCCTCTCCTTCTCCATCTTTTTGCGAAATGCTTCCATCTCTTTTACCTCTCGCTGCAAGGCATGCTCCCTGAGCTCAACCACTGAGAGGTCACGATGGTTGAAGATATCGACTACGGAGACCCAATTCCCGTCGATCAGGATCGCGAGATCAGGATTCAACTGATAATTCCCCCTGCTGATCCGTTTGAAGATCTTCTTGTTGTAAGGGTTGTTGCTCTCAATCTCATGTTTGGCAAGCAATGCAAGCATGTAGGTGCGTTTCTTGCGATGAGGAGGCAGCACTGCGTCGGAGAAATGTTGCAAGTTCTCAATCAGGTCATCGATCTTCACCGCCATCTCCTCATAAAACGATTTCTTCTGCAGTATCATCGGTTGCACAACCAGGAAGAGGTTAATCAGCAGGTATTCCACCTTGTGAGGGTCAATTTTGATGAGGAACCCATCCGTCTGGATCTTCAAGGCATCGGTAAGCAGCAGGGGATAGATCTCACCCAGTCTGTTCCTGGCATAATCGGACGACAGGAAAGCCTGTTCCAGTGTAATCTGAAGGGGTGTCTTCCTGAAAGTATCCAGGGAGGAGGGACTGGCACCATGGCTGAGCAGTGTTTTGGCAATCTTAACCGCCCCGGCAAAAGCCGCCGCGTGCAATGGGGTGAAGTTATGCTGATCCCGGTAATCGACCCCGTACCTGTTCAGTAGCGGGAGAATCATCTGCAGGTTATCCTCCTTGTAATGATGGTAATATTTTCTATAGAGCGATGAACGTTCCGTTTCGAAACGTTCGGCACGTTTGTATTTCAGTTCGGCCAGCTGCCGTATCACCACCTCCTGGTTGTGGAGCAAGGCAAAATCGAAAAGCCTGTCCTTCGCTTTTTTATTGAAGTTTTCCGGGTTCAGCGCTTCCTCTTTGGTGATCCGGTACTGCTCTCTTGTCATCGGTTCCCAGTCGGGCTTCACAGTAGCCAGCATTCCTTTCCTGATGGCATCCACCTGTTCTGTTTTCCCCTGCATCTCCAGGCGGCGTGCTTCCATCTTCCAGTCGTCGGCCGATGAGATCTCCTCTTTCATGATACGTTTCGGTGCATCTTCGGCTATCTCCAGCAGGCGGAGGAGCTTGTGTCCCCCGGACTTCTCAACGATGAATACATTTTTCACGGCACGCGTCAATGCCACGTACAACGCGTTAATGTAAAACTTGTAGATCTCATGCGATTTGTCGGTTTTGTCCTTACCCCGTGCATAGGTCAGCTCGTCAACCAGCAGGTTGTCGCGGGTCACCCCCTCACACACCGTGTTATATTCGGCGGCGTTTTCGGAGATAAAGTTGTAGAGGATCACATTCTCATACTCAAGTCCCTTCAGCTCCTGCACGGAGAAGAGTAGCGGTGTCTTGAACAACTCCCGTGCCTTTGCCTTATCTTCGTTTCGCAGCACCAGCACGGCATATTTGACCGACTGGCGGGTCTTTTGTCCCAGGTCGGCCACCGCATTCCCCACCTGTTCAATGAAAACGGCATCCCCTTTCACCGCCGTATCGGTAGTGAGCAGGTAATTGCTCTCCTTATCGATGGAGCCGAATCGGGCATTCTTGATTTTGAGCAACCTGTTGGCCAGGGTGGTGATGGTTTGACTGTTGCGGTAATTGGCACGAAGTATCTTCACTTCGTTCTCTATCAGGTCGCTCCGGTAAAACATGCTCTTCAGGTGCGACCAGGAAAAGAAATTGGGGTACACCACCTGGTTCGAATCACCACAGAGGATGAAGTTGGCAGGATTATTCAGTGATTTCAGGATGATGTGCAGCTGGATGTTGGTGAAGTCCTGCACTTCATCCACCACGATGTAATCATATACCGGCTTACAGTAAGACAACCACTGGTGCGTGAGGATGTTGACGTCATAGAAGTCGTTCTCTTTCAGGAAAAGCAGGTATTTTTCAAAGAGCCGGTACACTGTTTCACGTTCCCGGACAGGAAAAATCGACTGTTTCACGCCGAGCGCGAGGTATTCATCGAACAAAAGGTACTCTTTGGTGATATCCTGACCGGTGATCACCCCACGATACTCCTCGAAGGTCTTGTGAGCGTCACGCAACCGTGTAGCCTGCCGATGTCGGGCAAACCATGACTCGAAAGTCCTGAAATCGACCTCTTTCCCATCGGGAATCTTCAGTGTCTCCAGGAACTCACGGTATGAAAGGAAATCGATTTCCAGCTTGTCGTTCTCGTAGTTGAACGAATAAAACAGGCGAGCCGAGTTTTCCGCGAGGAAGGGTGAAAGGGTGATATAGAGTACCCTTCCCGTCAGCGACTTCATCTTTTCAAGCGTGAGAGCCGTTTTACCACTCCCGGCAGAACCAATCACAATGTGTGGCAGGGGCAGGGATAGTACCTCCTCCTGTCTGTCGTCGAACGACAACACCTTATCGAGCAAGTGAAAACGACTGTTCCGGGGGTTCAGGAATGTCAGCGGCACCAGGTCACCCTCAGGTACCTCCTGTTGACTCCTTACCGGGAGCAGCTTAGAATGATCCACCCCGCTCCCACGCAAGAAACGCGATTTATCGTAGGCGTGATTCATGATGATCTCCAGGATCAGCAGACAGGTCTGATCATTGTATCGGCCAAAACGAAACAACAAGCGGTTTTCATAATCCAGCCGTGCACGGTATAAGCCCGTGTCTCTCATTTTTTTCACCTCGGCCGACACAAAATCACCCCGGGAAAGTTGTTCTACCGTTTTATCAAACTGCTTCCGCAGTTTACCCGGCTTAATGTCATTGTATATGAATAGATCAAACATGCGCAGGCAGATTTTGTCATAACAAAAAAAGAAGCGTTATCTCTCAATTGATTGGCAAGTCAACATCTTGAAATAACCACATTCTTTTTTTGACTGGTAAAAATACGCAATTTGTGGAAAGGGCGCAACAAGATCACGTTAGAAATCAAATTTTCGCTTATCAAAAGGAATCGCTCTTACCCTCCCGATATTCTCAAGTATATTTGTGCAAGTAAGTTGAAATTTCTTTTTATCGGGCAGATTTCCCCAAAACAGATCTTCCAGTTCCGCATCGTCAGCTTGCATGATCTCCCGGGTCATTTGTTCAGCTTTATCGATGTATTCATCCTCGTTCTTGCAGTCGATGGATAACAACCCATAATGTAGCGTCAGATCATGACTCAGCTTCTCCGCCTCGATGATGATCGCCTTGTAACATTCTCTTGATAAATAATCTGTATCCATTTGATTTGTTGATTTGTAAGAAGTTCTTTTCAAACGAACAGTATCTGACCTCTGACCACTTATTCCTCGTAATAATAAGAGTAATCAATCCCACTCATGAACATCTCACGGTCGTTGATTCTGTCGGTAAGAGCATCATGCAACAACGATCTGATTACACCGCTGTTGGTAGGGCTCAGCATCATCGCATTCATGTAGTCCCTTTTACTGATTCTGCTCCAGTCAACGCATTTCCCGAGGCGACTCTTGAGAATCAAGTCCAACCATAACCGGGTTGCCCTACCGTTACCTTCCATGAAGGGGTGCGCAATATTCATCTCCACATACTTTTCAATGATCTCATCAAAAGTCGTTTCAGGCATCGCTTCAATCTGCTTCAATGTATCGCCTAAGAAGTGAGAGACAGCAAATTGAAAGCCACCTTTTGAAATGTTTTTTTGTCTGATTTGTCCCGCGAAATCATACAACCCGCCAAACAGGTAGGCGTGAATCTGTTGCAATCCCTTTGTAGTCCCCACTTCAATGCTGTCGATGAAAGAACTCTCAAACAATGCATACGCTTTTGCTTTACTTTTCCCGTCAATCGATTCATCGCTGAATGTGAACCACTCCATGAACCTGTTAGCCTTTTTGGAGGGGAACTCCTTGCCCAGTAAGATAATCCCGTTCTGATCGAGCATGTCGGTGAAACGCCTCTTGCCGTCCGGGGCAAGGATCTTCAACTGGGTAGTGAGGCTAACCACTTCACTATTCTCCTTCCTTAACCTGGCTTTGAGATACTTCCAGTAATTACGCGTTTTGGTGTAGTCATCCTGGTCAGTAAGCAGGGCAACAACATCCAACACACTAAACCACCACTTGGCATGATCCTCGTCCCAGATGGCACGCACCTCCCGGTCATCAAAAAAACGTATTGAAATCTTTATATTGCTCATACTACCCCTCACAGATATCTGTTTCTATCCCCGCATAAAATTACAGAATTCGATTCAGATTCCAAAATCGCAGCACCCGTTGCTCCGCCCCCCCCGATCATTCTTTACCCCTAAAAACATCGTAGCCTGAAACAGCAGCGTTTCCAGTTGATTCGGTCATTGCTCGATGTCGATGTTCCGTCTCTAATTCTTCAAACAACCTATGGGAACAATGTAAATTCCATCCTCCCTCTTATATGCATATTTCCCGGTTCCCGTAAGCACCATTTTGATTGACGGGCTTTTCATTTTCGTAGTATCGATGACCTTGGCCATCTTTTGAAGCGAGTCAACTCCCTCTCCTATCAACTTGTCTCCTCCCAGCTTTATTTCAATCAATCCGTACGAACCATTGCGGAAATGGATCACAGCATCGCATTCCAATCCACTACTGTCCCGGTAATGGTAAACCTCACCGCCGAGCGCTTCCGCATAGACCCTGAGATCTCGCATGCATAAAGTTTCAAATAGGAGTCCCATGGTTGCCAGGTCGTTGATTAAATCATTCGGACCTGCTCCCAAAGCGGCTGTAGCTATTGACGGATCCACGAAATAACGGGTGTCCGACGTCCTGATGGCAGACTTCGAACGAAGATTGGGATTCCAGGCAGGAGAATCTTCAATGACGAAGATTTTTTTCAGGGCATCGATATATGCATACAATGTGTCGGCATCGAAGGTATCCACATCATTTGCCAGTATATCCCTGCGTATTGCGTTCAAAGATGTTTGTGAACCCTGTGCGCGTGCATAGGAGTGCATTACTCTTTTGGCGCGCTCGGGACTTCGGCTTACACCGTCAACTCTTGAAATATCATTGTTTACGACAGCATCATAATAGTTACCCGCAACTGAAACCGCAATCTCTTTTCGCATCTTCACCGCTTGAGGCCAACCTCCCCGACAAATCAAGAATGCAATATCATCGATGTTAAGATGGTTCTCTCCCTCAATCTGGTCAGGAGAGGCGAATAGATTTTCCAAACTAACCTCTCCTGTCGATTCACCGGACTCAAAGAGCGACATAGGTCGCATTCTGAGCCACGAGAAGCGTCCTGTCCCGCTATGGTGTATTTTTGAACGATCAGCAGGAATGGCAGAGCCGGTGAGAATGAATTGACCGAAACCATCTTTATGATCAACGGTGAAACGTATCGTATCCAACCCCAAAAGTACAAAAAAATAATTAATTCGGCTATTTATAGATATTTTATTCGGTCGTTTATGGTATATTTAATCTGTTACTTATGGATATTTTAATCGGCTATTTGTGGAATTTGTAATCAGTGTAAGTATTCGGTGATGCCCGTATTTGATTTTATGATTTCTTGGTTTATGAAAGTGGACTTTCAAAAACTTGAGAAACATTCAGGGTCGATTTGGGTTTTTAGGAGTTTCTCTCCAAGATCAGTCTACCAGGTAGCAGTTCGGTCCACGCATCCATGTTATCGTTTATTTCATCAGGATAAAGGTGCTCCACAATGCGGGGGAAGTCTTCAGATAAACACCTGCGTATTGTCCGATGGATGAGTCAATGGAGTACCCCTGCAATAAGAATCTCATTCGGGATCATATTTATCTGGTTCGGGATCTTAAAGCCTTTTGGCCTATCCTCCGCCGAAGAGATGCTAAAAGCCACAGTAGCCTGGCTGCCTGTGGGCACACCCGAGCCATGGTTAAGCGTCATCGGAGGGTGGGAGGTGGCGATTGGCATATAGCTTACCGCTATCAGCTTATCGCTTACAGCTATTCATCACCATGGCATTTCATAATTCACATGATCGTCCATGATTTCCAGGTTATCAATCGTACAGTTCAGTCGTTTCGCCTCTTTCATCAATACATCCTTGTAATCGTGGTATTCATCATTACCCACGACACCTTTTTTCAGCAGCTCGGGCAATTTTCTAAAGGCACGTTTACCACCACCCAACATGATAAAGTCAGCGTTTGTACTCCGCATGTAATGGTAGATAAAATCATTGCCGCCATACAAACCGCCATTGATGTAATCCACCAGCTGCTCCGCGCCTTTCGGGTCATAGCTCCGCATCGCCTTCTCCAGCCAATATTCAAGCTGCAGGATCAACGCCACATCCATCTTACTCATTCCCTGGTAGTTCATCGCATACTTCAAGCCGGCGAGTGTAGAGAGGAAGTGTACCCATGAGATCTGAGTTCCCAGGTATTGCAGATCTTCCATTGAAAAGTGGCCGGTCGGTCTTTTCAGTCGGGCCCCCTCGGAAGAAATCGAGGTCATCGTATGTTCCCCATATCTGAACCCCCACCCCTCTCTTTGTCGGTACCATGTAAATCATATGCTCACTGTTGTTTAGTTGGAAATATTCGCATCAAGATGCCCGGGGTGATAACGTCGGTGTAATCGTACTGCTGCGTCGCTCGTAACGGTACGATTTGGCCGACATTATCTGTAGCTATCCCCGCATAAAATTACATAATCTGATTCAGATTCCAAAATCGCAGCACCCGTTGCTCCGCTCACGTTCTTTTTTAACCCCCAATAACGACGAACGCCCGGATCTCTCCTGACGTTAATACGTTGGTAAGTTGGTAAGTTATTACGTTAGTAGGTTTGATGTTCGATGTTCAAACCCGAAAACTGAACCCTGAACCCTGAGACTACCCGCATGACTGTTTTCCTTCTTAAGTTTCTCCCCTTTTGCAGCATTTTATCTCAATCTCACTGATTCTTGACAGTAAGGCCGGTAATGCCATTGATTGTATGCGCAAGATATCACATATCAACGGTATTTTTTTGAAAAGCTTTGAGTCGTTACTGGCACGAGACTCTTCTGTCACCAGGACTACATTTTCATGATTCTCCATTAGATTTAAGCAGAGAATGATCTGTTTGAGATCGGCACTTTGAAGATATCTGTTCTTTTGTGCCTCATACTGAGCATCCGACAAAATCGCTTTCTTCGCGGATATCGCAAATTGATTGTCAACCATTCGTAAAAATCTTACCGGAGAGGGAGCTAGAAGACTCTCTGTTTTGAAAGGAATACCTGACGATCTTAAGAACTGTTTATCTTCAAGAAAAACCAATTTCTTCAATA
>Ga0334901_1001283_pt1 | contig 27438 bp, 22 predicted proteins | sample GraSluR3_MG_3_FD_207216 | JGI IMG/M metagenome (GOLD analysis project Ga0334901, IMG submission 207216) | Sludge microbial communities from methane-producing bioreactor in Wageningen University, Netherlands - Granular Sludge_15_08-R3 | ecosystem: Engineered > Bioreactor > Anaerobic >... | reverse complement strand
ATAAAATACTGTATCTTTACTGCTCATTTTTGGGTGCTTTAAAAGTGTTTGTTTTTTTTTTGTAATACCCTAAAGATAACACTTTTACACCCAAAAATGTGTTTTATTTATGAATTTTTCGGGTTAATGATTTAGAAAAAAGTATAACAATATTTTCTAAAGAAAGCGTGATTACTACAAAATATTATGATAATAGCTTTTATGGATCATTCGAAGAATTCTATAATAGTGATGGGTTAATAACTAAAATAAGAACTACAAGTTATGATAAAGAAAGAATAGGTGTAACCCTTTATTCATATATGTAAATAATTGTGAGCTTACATACAAAAAGAAAATGCAAAAATTAGTTATTGATTTTCTGACACCTTATGATTTATGTGAACTATTGAACTGAGGAAAATCCCCTTGATAAAATCAAGGTTTCAGCCTTTTTTTTCATAACCCTTAAATTGAACCACTCTGTAATAAACATTGTGAGAAAAGTTGTTATACTATTTGTAAAATTAGACTAGTATTGAATCTATCTTTAGGTGTTTATTTGATGCAACTGATGTTGATATATATGTTGAAAAAAAGTAAAATCGATAGTAGAATCATTATTGATATCGAGTTCAAATTGAATTATTTCGTTATTGTAGGGAACTGCAGAAATTGTAGTGTCGGGTATATCTTAAAAAACATCATTTGTGCTATGTGTTCCAACTACAATGCTTTGGGCGGATATTAACCCAAAAAAGAATAGGAATAATATGAAAATAAAAAACTTCATTGTGATTAGTAATGGTTATATTTTAAAAACGATAATAAAAATAATTTGGTAGTATTATATATATATTTACTTGGATTTATTTTTAAAATATTCGACAGCAGTTTGAATTCCTTTTGTAAAGCATTCGTGGTAGTATTGATTGTGTTATTTGATCATTGTTGTTTGGCATTATTGCTATTTGTGATCTGTTATTTCCATAGGTGCGACACCCTTCGGGGTCGAGCTAGTATGTTGTATTAGTATGTTGTATTAGTACTTTAGAAATATTCGACAGCAGTTTGAATTCCTTTTGTATAGCATTCGTGGTAGTATTGATTGTGTTATTTGATCATTGTTGTTTGGCATTATTGCTATTTGTGATCTGTTATTTCCATAGGTGCGACACACTTCGGGGTTGTATTGATTATGATTATTGGTATTTTTAAAATATTCGACAACAATTTGCATCCTTTACTACATCGCTTTTTTGGGGTTTATTGAGTGGGTTATTTGAAACTATTTGCAAATTAAAAAAAGCCGGAAAAACCGGCTTTCTCTGTGCCCAGAACAGGAATCGAACCTGCACCCACTAATGTGGACATGGCCCTCAACCATGCGCGTCTACCATTTCCGCCATCTGGGCTTTTAGAGTGGGGCAAAAATAGTATTTTTTATTTTACTTAAAAAATGATTTTATAAAAATTGTGGTTTTAGCTTTTTGTAATAAGTTCGAGTGCTTTTTCGAGTAGTTCAGTAGGATGTGCAATGTTAATTCTTATAAAATTTTTCCAATTTCTGCCAAAATGTTCTCCGGGGATTACGGCAACTTTACTTTTCTCATACAAGTTTACTGCAAAATCGAAACCATCAGTTTCAGGTTCCGGTATTTTCGCCCACACAAAGAAACCGGCATCTGCAGGATAGCATTTATACCCTGCCTTATTAAGACTTTTTTCTGCCATACTAATATTTGACGTGATTTTTTGTCTTAAATCTTTCATATAATGTTTTGCAACTGTAGGGTATTTAGTAACAAAGCTGCCAAGTGCAATTTGAAGAGGGTGGGGGGACGAAAGTCCTGTATAATCATGAATAGCAGCAATATCTGAAAGTATTGATTTGTGAGCGACTAAATATCCTAAACGCCAACCGGTAATCGAGAATTGTTTGGAAAAACTGTCGGCAAAAAAAACTTTATTACTAAGTGCGTCAAAAGGATAGAAAGGTGGTTCGTCTTTAAACAAATGTTTGTAAACTATATCAAAAACTATTGTTACATTATTCTTATTGCATATCTGTAAAATATTTAAAATCAGGTTTTTATCATAGATTTTGCCAAGAGGATTTGCCGGTGATGCGAGAAAAAATAAGTTAATATTATTCTTTTCAATAGTGTTTTCCAGTTTATTTAAATCTATGCTAAAATCCGGCTCAGCAAAGAATTCAACGAAATCGTTATTATAAATATTGGGTAATTGCGAATAAGTTTCGTACACAGGCGAAATGCTCAGTACTTTTAAATCTTTGTTGTGCTGTTTATACAAATACAAATACAAAAGTGAAATTGCTTCGGTGCCGCCATTGGTAATTAAGATATTATCTTTAGTGATATTGCTGCTATTTAGTTCATTTGCAGCGTATTGTCTTAATTCGTCTATTCCGTATCCTGGTGCATATTGATGAATACTTTGTGGAAAGGACTTCTTGAGTTCGGTTACGAGTTGCTCAGGTGGACTAAAGCCCGGTAATCCTTGAGCTAAATTAATGCCACCTTGTTGTTTTACTTTGTTACTAAAGTAGCTTATAAGTGAGCCAGAGTATTTTTTTTGGAGTAACATAAAATGAATATTATCTTTATGAAAGTGGAATTAGATTGTCCATATAGGTATTTGATTACTAATGTTTTGTACGCAAGCAAACTTTAATGAAATTTCCGGATAAGTTTGCTTAAACAGTTTATACTTATGCTTTTTTATAGTAGAACAACTATATTTGATTTCAAGGGCAATTTCTTTATTCAAAATAAAATCAACTTCATTTTGTTCGCGGGTATTCCAATATTGGATTTGTTCAGGTGCATAATGTTTTCTTAACAAGTTATATGCAAGATTTTCAACCAGTTCGCCTTTGTCTTTACGTAAAACTAATGGAGTGAAGTCGTTTAATATCGCATTACGTAATCCATTATCTTGGAAATAAAACTTAGGCATTTTTCGTAATTCACTTGTTTTACTTTTCCAAAAAGGGTGCACATACGAAATATGAAAAGATTTGTTTAATATGTATAAAAAGTTTTGTACTGTTTCGTCACTTATATTGCAAATATTGGCAAGTTCATTTCTGTTAATTTTGTTTCCCGTTCTATCTGCAAGAACTTCAACAAAATGCATAAATTCTGTTTCTTTCCTAATATTGGATTCTAAAGCATCTTTCTTGAGAAATGAATTTACTAATTCGCTTAAAACAATTTGTTTTTCATTGTAATCTTCACTCATTACAACTTTTGGATAACCTCCATATACTAAATATTCTTCTATTTCCTTCTTAAGTATATTAATATACATAATTGGAATTTCTGTTTGAGAATTAATCCCATTTTCAACGTATTGCGATAACTCTGTATGCCCTTTGCTTAATAGTGTTTCTTTAAATGAAAATGGACTTAGATGAAATATTCTTTTTCTTCCAACTAATGAATCTTTAAATTTTCTATCAATATAAAATGCACTAGAACCTGTAACAATTAGTTTTATTTTTTCTTTGTACTCATCAAATATTAGTTTTAAAAAATTTGTTGGGTTTTTTAAATATTGAATTTCATCAATAAATACATAAATTTTTTTTGTAGATGAATTAGGAATTATTAAAAACAGGTTTTCGGGATTTTGATCCAAAAGTGTTTTTATATCATATCTTTCTAAAGTAAAATAGTAATTGATGTATCCCTCAATATTTAAACTATTTTTCAGGCTTTTTAATAAGGTAGTTTTTCCAACTTGACGAGCGCCTGTTAGTATTGTTACTTCTTCTTGAAATATATGAGCTTTAACTTCATTAAATATATTTCTCTTTAGTATTTCCATGAAACAAATATATAATATTTAATCTTAGAAAACAAGAAATACCGATATTTTTCAAGGTAAGCATATAAAATACTCCGATATTTCTCAAGGTACACCTTTAAAAATATCCGATAATTTTCAAGCTAAACTTACTTCATCATATCCTTAATAGCTTCTGCAAGGCGTGATATTCCTGTTTTGATTTGTTCTTTACTTGCAAAACTAAAGTTAAATCTCATAGTATTTTTACCGCTGCCATCGCAATGGAAAACTTGACCAATAACAAAAGCTACTTTTTTCTCTATTGCAATATGGAAAAGTTCTGAGGCATCCATGTTCTCGGGAAGGTTTAGGAATAGAAATAGTCCTCCTTCTGGTTCTGTCCATGTAACACCTTCGGGCATCATTTCGCGGAAGCATTTAAGCATTAAATCGCGTTTTTCGCGGTATGCATTAATGGTGTTTATAAGGTTTTTTTCTAATAGCCCTTGTTTCATATATTCGGCTATAATTAATTGAAGAAATGCCGGTGTACAGAGGTCGGTACTTTGTTTTGCAACAATTAATTTGTCTATTAGTTGGTCATTTCCTAATATCCATCCCATACGGAATCCGGGTGCGAGTATTTTCGAAAATGTTCCGAGTGTTAATACAAAACCTTTGTTGTCTAATTCGTAAATCATTTTTTGCGGTTTGCCATCGAAACGTAATTCGCGATACGGACTGTCTTCTATTATCAGAACATTGTATTTGTAAGCAAGCTCAAGAATTTCGAGGCGACGAAATTCGGGCATTGTAATACCTGCAGGATTTTGAAAATCGGGAATAATATAAATAAATTTTGGTCTTATTCCTTGCTGTTTTAGGCTTTCGAGAGTTTCGCTTAATTTGTCGGAACGCATTCCATGCTTATCAAATTTAATACCTATTAGTTCCGCTCCATAAGCTGCAAAAGAGCTTATTCCACCAAGGTATGATGGTAGTCCGCAAATGACTTTGTCTCCGGGGTTGATAAAGATTTTACCCACTAAGTCTAACCCTTGTTGCGAAGATGTTGTGATAAGTATGTTTTTAATATCAATATTAAGACCTTCTCTTTTGTATTTTTGACTTAGCTGCTCTCTAAGTTCAACACAACCATCAGTAGTGCCGTATTGCAGAGCTGTAATTCCTTTTTCGGTTAAAACTTTTTCGGATATTTTTTTTACTTCCTCAACTGGAAACGATTCTGGCGAAGGTAGTCCTCCGGCAAATGAAATAATATCGGGTTGTTGTGTCAATTTTAATATTTCTCTAATAGCCGAACGCTTCATATTGCCGGCAATACGTGAATAAAGAGTGTCGATATCTTTTATCATAATAATTAGAATTTTGATTAAATGTTTTCAAAAATACCAATTACTATTGAGCTATCAAAGAAATAAGTTTTAAAACAGGGAGTAGGCTATGTTAAAAATTAGCTTTCAGAGCTTTGTTATGAATTATGGCAAATAGGCTTTGATTTTATTATTGGGATTGGGTTTTTGGCATGTGTTTTTGCTTTTCTTCGAAGCAAAAAACCATGCCAAAAACCTTGTTGATCTTAATTAAACAGTTTTGAAGTAAATAAAGATTTAATTATATTGAATACAAAAAAATGCTCACTAATAATAACGAATTAAAAGTGAGCAGTATCAGCCAAATAAAGCTAAAACTTATTTGATTGCTTTTTCGTAATATTCAGAAACTTTATCCCAATTTACTACATTAAAGAAAGCTTCAATATAATCACCACGTAAGTTTTGATATTTTAAGTAATATGCATGTTCCCATACATCTATAGCTAAAATTGGTGTGCCTTTTTCTTTAGCAAATTCCATCAAAGGATTGTCTTGGTTAGGTGTTGAAACTACCTTTAGTTTCCCGTCCTGAATTATTAACCATGCCCATCCTGAGCCGAATTGCCCGAGTGCGGCATTTTTAAATTCAGACTTAAAACTATCGAAACTTCCAAAATCACGAATTATTGCATCATTAAGCTTTTTTGAGGGTTTCATCCCTTTTGTGGGAGTTAGAATATCCCAAAAGAATTCATGATTCCAACTTCCTCCACCATTATTCCTTATAGCAGCAGGAGTTTTTTCGTTAATTAGTTTTTGTAATGTCATTAAATCATATTCAGAATATTCGGTACCTTCGATTGCTTTGTTAAGTTTTGCAATATATCCCGCATGATGTTTGGAATAATGTACTTCCATAGTTTTTGCATCAATGTGCGGTTCTAGCGCATTAAACTCGTAGTTTAGTTCTTTCTGAATATGCTGTGCGTTTAAATTTATTGTTGAACTCATAATTATTAAAATTAAAATTGTTAAGATTGATTTCATGATATTTTTATTTTATAATTTGTGTATGTATAACAAAAACCCAATGAGTTTGTTTAATGTCTCATTGGGTTTCATAAATATGATTTTCGAAAAAAAGTCTACATCTGCCTAATCTTCCATAAATGGATATTTATAGCTTTCGGGAGGTAAAAAACATTCTTTAATAGTACGCGGGCTAACCCATCGCAGTAGATTGATTTTTGAGCCAGCTTTGTCGTTTGTTCCTGAACCTCTAGCACCACCAAAGGGTTGTTGATTTACAACAGCTCCTGTTGGTTTGTCGTTGATGTAGAAGTTGCCTGCTGCGTACTTCAGTTTTTTCATTGCGTATTCAATAGCATATCTGTCTTTAGAAAATACTGATCCTGTAAGCCCGTATATTGATGTATTATTTACTAAATCAACTGTTTCTTCCCATTTTTCAGAATTATAAATATAAATAGTAAGAATAGGTCCAAAAAGTTCTTCTTCCATAGTAATATAATGTGGGTCAGTAGTAAGAATTATTGTAGGTTCAATAAAATATCCTTTCGACTTATCGTATCCTCCCCCGCGAATAATTTCTACATTTTTGTCTTTTTTTGCATTGTCAATAAATTTGGCAAGCTTATTAAATGAAGCTTCATCAATTACAGCATTAATAAAATTAGAAAAATCTTCAACTGGTCCCATTTTGATTGTCTCCATATCACAATTAATCTCCTTTAAGATTTCTTCCCAGAGAACATCGGGAATATATGCACGCGATACAGCAGAACATTTTTGCCCTTGATACTCGAAAGCTCCACGTGTAAGCGCTGTTGCTACTTGTGTTGGGTTAGATGATTTATGAACTAATATAAAGTTTTTACCACCGGTTTCACCTACTACTCTAGGATAAGATTTATATATTGGGATATTTGTTCCAATTTCTTTCCAAATATTTTGGAAAACACTGGTAGAGCCGGTATAATGAATTCCTGCAAAATCGGGATGCGAGAAAATAACTTTTCCTGCTTCGGGACCCGAAACAAATACTAGATTAATAACTCCATCGGGTAATCCGGCTTCACGGAAGATATTCATAATTATACGTGCTGAATATATCTGTGTGTTCGAGGGTTTCCAAACTACTGTGTTTCCCATCATTGCAGGAGCTGATGGCAGATTACCAGCAATGGCAGTAAAGTTAAAGGGTGTAAGAGCAAATACAAATCCTTCTAAGGGTCTTTGCTCAACCCTGTTCCAAAGATTTTCTGTAGAAGATGGCTGGTCGTTATATATTTCAGTCATATACTGAACATTGAACCTTAAAAAATCGGCTAATTCACATGCAGCATCTATTTCTGCTTGATGCACACTTTTTGATTGACCAAGCATAGTGGCTGCATTAATTCTTGCTCTATAAGGACCGGAAATCATTCCTGCTGCTTTTAAAAATATGGAGGCTCTTTGTTCCCAACGCATTCCCGACCATTTTTCTTTGCTCCTTAGGGCTGCATCAATTGCCATTTCTACATGCTCTGAAGTGCCTCGATTATAGTATCCCAATAAATGATTTATATCGTGAGGTGGGTGGATGGAAATCTTCTTATCAGTAAAAATCTCTGTCCCATCTATTAGCATTGGAATATCTACAACTTCATTTCTGGCTGAATTAATTGCCTCTATTAATTTTTGTCGTTCTTGCGAACCCTTTTTGTAGCTCAATACCGGTTCGTTTTTTGCCGGTGGAGCATGATAAACATGTTGTTGCATAATAATATATTTTTATTGATAAACATTATAAACTATATTATGTTTAATTAAAGTGAATACGATATGTAAATAAATACATTACGAAGATAATGCATTAAAATTATACCTTGAATTAAAATGTTATTAAACATTGATTGAATTATTTTTTAACTAAATGGGTTTAAACAGTATTATTAAACTAAGCAGAGCAATATTTGTAATTTTAATAAATTATCGAGAAACAATAGTATTAATTTACAAAGCAACTAAGTAATTCGTTAAAACTTATTTTATAAAGCATATTAGCTGCATTGGTTTTTAGAAGTTTATTTTCGATTTCGTTTTTTTGATATTTACAGCCTATAACTGAATCACAAATTTCGTTGATATTACCGGAGCAGAAGAAGTCTCCAAAAATTTTACAATCTCTAATAATGCCATTTTTCACTAATAATTGTATTTCTAATTTTCCTCCCTCGAATCGTTGAGACTTGCTTAAATTAAATTCCGGAGATGCTCCGTAATTCCATTCCCAAGTGTTAAATTTACTATTTTCAATATTATTTATTTCCTGCAAATCTTGTTCTGACAAATATATAGTTTCCATATCTCCTTTAAGTAATTGAATCATTTCATTTCTAAATTCAATACTATTCATTTGAGGGTTTTGAAGATGAGGTTTTAAGTTAGTAACACGGTCGCGTACAGATTTTATGCCTTTGCTGAGTATTTTTTCGTCGTTAACTTTAAGCGAAAGAACAAGATTGTCGAGGTTTGTATCGAAAAGCAATGTTCCATGATGCAAAAATCGGTTGTCGGTTGAGTATTGAGCATTCCCTGAAAATTTTTTACTGTCAATATTTAGATCATTTCTGTTATTGAATTCAGCATTTGCACCTAATTTTTTTAAAGCGTCAATAACGGGAGTTGTGAATTCTTTAAAATCTTTAGCTTTCCCGTCTTTTTTAAAAGTAATGAACGAAAATTGCCAACATTCAGGGTCGGTATAAACTGTGCCTCCACCACTATTACGTCTAGTAATTTCAATATGATTTTCTTTGGCAAATTCTTTGTTTATTTCTTCTAATGTATTTTGAAATCTACCAATCATTAAACAAGGATTAGTTCTCCAAAACAAAAAGTACTCATCATCGAATTTTGCATTTTTCATGATGTATTCTTCTACTGCAAAACTATACGATGCTCTTAAGTGGTTTTTAAAATCAATAAATTTCATAGTTAGTAGTTTTTATTTTAGTGAAGACGTCTAAAGCATTATATGAACTTCTTACATAAGGACCAGAAGCAATATATATAAATCCAATTTTTTTCCCGTAGTTTTCTATTTCATTAAATATTTCGGGTTGAATGTAGCTTTTAAGTATAGCATGATTGTGTGATGGTGGAAGATATTGCCCTACAGTAAGAATATCGCAATTAATTTTTCTTAAATCGTTCATAATATTAAAAACCGACGACAATTCTTCGCCTAAGCCTAGCATAAAACCCGATTTAGTTAAAATATCTGGTCTTTGTTTTTTTACGTATTCGAGTACATTTAATGATTGTGTATAATTTGCCATTGGACGAACATCAGCATACAATTCAGGAACAGTTTCAATATTATGATTTACTATATCAGGATTTGCGTTCATTACAGTATCTAATGCACTTTTATTATATTTAAAATCAGGTATTAGAATTTCAATTGAAGCTTCAGGTAATTTAAATTTTACTTCCTTAATGCATTTTGCAAATTGAGAAGCTCCTCCATCTTTTAGGTCGTCTCGAGTAACCGATGTAATTACAACATGTTTAAGTTTTAATTTAACAGCCGCCTCTGCCAAGTGTTCCGGTTCTTTTGGGTCGGGAGTAATTGGCGTTCCTTTAGGAATTGCGCAAAACCTGCAATTTCGGGTACAAACATTACCTAAAATCAGAAAGGTAGCAGTACGATTTCGGAAACATTCTCCCATATTAGGGCATTTGGCTCCTTCGCAAACAGTATGTAGATTTAAGCTTCTTAAAAGTTTGCTCATTTCGTGCATACTTTCGTAATCAAGTCGTTTTTTAAGCCAATCTGGTTTTCTTGTTGTTTGTTTTGGCATTATTTTTTGATGTATTGCTTAGAATGGCAAGTCATCACCTTCTTCTACCTCAAAGTTTTCGTCCGGCATTTTGGGTTCGGGGGGTACAAAACCGTTTTCTTGATTTAATTTTTCAGCTTTCCATGCTTTAGCATCTGTAAACCATCTACCATTGTACTCACGGCTTTCTACATCGAAAAGTACTTTAACTTTGTCGCCGGCATTAATAGTAGTAAAGTCAATTTTGTCGCCCCATACTGTAAAGCATAGGCTTTTGCTGTATTCAGAATCTGTTTCTATTACAAATTGTTGTTTTTTCCAAGGTCCGTTTCTACTTTCTCCTGTTTCAGGTTCCAAAACTTGTTTTATTGTTCCTGTAATTTCCATAATATTTTTTTTTGCAAATTTAAAAAACTATTTTAATTCTAATTTTGAGTTTTAGATTAAGTATAATTATTAATTTTACAAAATTAACATTCATTTAATTATAATAGGATGGGTACTTACCATAAAATATACGATATTCAACGACAGCTATTAGTTTTTTTCTATATAGTTTTTTGTTTGAGTTTAATATTTCCTGCGGGAATGTTATTGAATTATTTATTTGAACCACATTGGGGTATATACTTAATTGCTTCAATTCTTTATATTGCACTATGTGCTATTGCAGGAGCATATATATTTGTAATTACATTATTACCAGTTAAACTGATGCGAGGTTTTGACCATATTCAAAATGGTATTGCAGATGGTAGTATTAATGATGATGCACAGTTTTCTAAAGCATTAAATCATTTTACAATAAAGTATTTTAATTATTTATTTTTCGATATAGAGCAATCAGGTTTTTATGTTAATCAAACTGGAAATATTTTTTATTCGAATATTTTTAATTCTGAAATATCAAAGCGTAAAGATGAGTTTATAGAAAAAACTAAAGATACTCAATTAGTCCAATATATCGGAAAGTTTAAAGACAAAGACTTTAATCTTCATTTTTATACAATACCTGTTTGGTTTGGAAATGATTATCTTGGTTATATGGTTGTGGGTGTAAGAAACAAACTGGGAAGATTTTTTATTGGGTTTTTACAGGATTTTGAAAATTTATTTATTGACGACCAATTGCTTCATATTGTAAATAGGATTAAAAGGAAACAATCTTGATATATTTCTGTTTACGGATTTATAAAAATGATCGATTTTGAATGAATTGAATGAGGAAAATATCAGAATGTTTGTAACAGATTACGATGGTACTTTAGCTCTTGATAATGGTTTGGTTTCAGAGTTCTCACGAAATGTATTTGAAAGTTTAGGGACTAAAAATCTTATTAGAGTAATTGCTACTGGACGTTCTGTGTTTTCGTGCCAACAGGTTTTACCAGCAGATTTTCCGGTTGATTATATTGTTTTTTCATCAGGGGTAGGTGTTATTGATTGGAAAAGAAAAATAATCATTAATGAATCTCACCTAATGTCGGAAGATGTTGATTTAATTGAATCATATTTAATACGACATAATTACGATTTCATGATTCAGTATCCTGTTCCCGAAAATCACTTTTTTTATATGCATTCGTCGGGTAAAGAGAATTTGGATTTTTATCGTAGATTTAGCCATTACAGTAATTATGGTTTAAAACTACCTGCTCTGCGTCCTAATACTGCAACACAGTTTATTATTATTTGTGAGCAAAATTGTGGTCAATTCGATAAGGTTAAAAAAGATCTTAGTGGATATAAAGTTGTTAGAGCTACATCACCACTTGATAATAAAAGTATGTGGATAGAGATTTTCCCTAAACATGTATCGAAAGCAACAGGAATTAGTTTTTTGTGTGATAGATATGGAATTAAAAATGAGGAAACAATAGTTTTTGGCAATGATTATAATGATAGTGATATGCTTAGTTGGGCAAAAAATGTTTATGTTGTTGAAAATGCTGTAAAGGAATTAAAGAATATTTATCCTATAATTGAATCAAATAATGACGACGGTGTTGCCAATTTTGCTAATGATATTTTTGATTTAAGGATTAAATTTTAGGAGACTATGCGGGTTCTGTGTTCGATTCGAAATATCCTTTAGTTTCAAAACCTAATAATTTGGCAAAAAGATTTCTCGGAAACTTTCTGATATATGCATTATAAGTTTTTACTACATCATTATACTCTATTCTTGCGTCTAAAATTAAATTTTCAATATTCTTTAATTCATATTGTAGTTCCATGAAATTCTGATTTGCTTTAAGTTCAGGGTATTTTTCTACAACTAGGAGGAGTCTTTTAATTTCGCTACCTAACTGTTGTTGAGCTGCCTCAAAATCTTTTATGTTTTGTTCGGTTAGGTTTTTATTGTTTATTTCAACACCACCAACTTTTGATCTTGCTTCGGTAACAGCAATAAAAGTACCTTCTTCGTGCTCGGCATATTGTTTTACCACACTCATTAAAGTAGGAATTAGATCAAAACGAAGCTGATATGTATTTTCAACTTGTGCCCATTTTTGATTAACTGTTTCTTCTCGCTCTATACTTTTATTATTAACTCTGATTCCCCAGAATAGTATTATAAGAATTATTGCAAGAATAGGAGTTCCCCAAACTATTGTTCCAAGACATCCTAAACCTGTTTGTTGTTTTTTCATGATAAATTGATCATAATGTTAATGTAAAATTAAAAAAAATATTGATACAGAAGTTATCAATATGCCACAAAAATATTCTTAAAATAATTTTTATTAATCTTTAAATCATTAATATATACATTTATACATTAAGATTCTTTATTTTATAATGAACAATGCGTTTTTAATAAAACAATGTAAGCATATTAGAATTACATTTGCGACAATTTTTTTTAATATTAACATGAATAATATTTTCCGTCCTAAGTTATTTACTTTGCTCAGAGCAGGTATTACTAAAAAACAATTATCATCTGACATTTTATCGGGAATGGTTGTAGGTATTATGGCTTTACCCTTAGCAATTGCTTTTGCTGTTGCATCGGGTGTTGCTCCTGATAAGGGTTTAATTACAGCAGTCGTTGCCGGTTTTTTGATTTCGGTTTTTGGTGGTAGCCGTGTTCAGATAGGCGGGCCTACAGGAGCATTTATTGTTATAGTTTACGGTATTGTCGAGAAATTTGGTATAGACGGTCTCATTATCTCAACAATATTAGCAGGTTTAATTTTGGTAATGTTTGGTTTATTGAAACTTGGTACTTTGCTGAAGTTTATCCCTCATTCTTTGGTTGTTGGTTTTACTAGTGGTATAGCTGTTGTAATTTTCTCTACGCAAATTAAAGATGCATTTGGCCTTCCGATAGAAAAAGTCCCAAGCGGATTTTCCGAAAAATGGATAGTATATTTTTCAAATCTCGAAAATATCAATTGGATAGCATTAGGAATAACTGTTTTAACAATATTCATTACAATATTCTCGAAGAAGTTGATCCCTAAAGTACCTGGTTCGTTTTTATCAATTATATTACTTACTCCTTTAGTTTATGTTTTAAATATTGAAGTGGCTACTATTGAAACATTTTTTGGTTCTATTCCCAATACTTTTAATATTACAATTCCAAATTTTAGGATTAGCGATTTGCAAAATTATATTGCTCCTGCAATAACCATTGCTCTATTAGGTGGAATAGAATCTCTCCTTTCGGCAGTAGTGTCCGATGGTATGATTGGAGGGAAGCATCGTTCTAATACTGAATTAATTGCTCAAGGTATTGCAAATATTGTTACCCCATTTTTCGGAGGGATTCCTGCAACCGGAGCAATTGCAAGAACTGCAATTAATGTGAAAAATGGGGGTAGAACTCCAATTGCAGGAATTGTACATGCATTTATGCTTTTAGTAATAATGCTTTTTCTTGGACGATGGGCAAAACTGATTCCAATGTCTTGCCTTGCCGGAATACTAATTGTAGTTGCATACAATATGAGCGAATGGAGATCATTTGTCGCAATTTTGAAAGGCTCATATTTTGATGTGATTATTCTTCTTACTACCTTTTTTATTACTGTGTTTTACGATTTAACACTCGCAATACAGGTTGGAGTAGTATTGTCAGCAATTTTATTTATGAAAAGAATGTCTGATATTAGCGAAAAGAGGATTAACAACTTTGTTGATAGCGATGTAATAGAAAATTATTCTAATTTGCCAAAATCTATTAGCATCTACGAAATTAGTGGACCTCTGTTTTTTGCTTCTGCACGAAGATATTCCGAAGCAATCGAAGAAATTGGTTTGAAATGTAAGGTTTTAGTTATTAGAATGAGACATGTTTCATTTATTGATCAAACAGGACTTCATAATTTAAAAGATGCAATAAGAATATTGAGGAGCAAAAATATAACTATTATTTTATCAGGTGTTAATTCCGATATTCAGGAAGAGTTAAAAAAGAGTAAACTTACAAATTTAATCACTGAAGATTTAATATACGACAATTTTTGTGATGCCACAAATAAAGCATTATCGCTTATAGAAAATTTGAAGGCTAATACTAAATAAAAAAAAGAGGCTACCATGCAGAAGCCTCTTTTTTAATAATGCAATCTAAAATCTATTCAATTTCTGTGTCAACTTCAATTTCTTCAGTATTTTCAATTATAGCTTCTTCAAGAACAATATCAACTTCCATCGGTTCAATTTTGTTCAAGTTTGCTTCAAAAGCTTTTGTAACTTCTTCGATATCAGTTTTTCTGTCGTCTAAGGCTTTTTTGTATGCCTCTTCGTAGTTGTTAGATTTTTTACCTCTTTCAACATTCTCTTTGTCTTCCTTTATCTGATTGTTGATGCTATTAATTATTTCATAATAATCGTTTGCAAGAGCTTTTAGCTGATCAAATTCTGAATCTTCTTTGTCTTCAGCTTCTTTAGAAATAACTCCGTCCTCGTATAGTTTATCGAAGAGTTCGTTAAACTGTTTCATTTTGTTTATACTGTTATCAACATCTTTGTCTGCTTCAACTTTATTGCACGATGTAATAGATAAAGCAAGTATTATGATTCCGATTAAATATAATGTCTTTTTCATCTTGTTTAAATTTTTATGATTATTAATTAGTCAGTTATTCTTTCAAGCCATTTAAGCATAAATAGCATAGTGAACATAGAAAGAACACAAGCAACTACAAATACTCCCCATGTAATCCATAGTGGTACATTTTCGTATAATATTGCACCTATAAATAGTAATTGATTACCAATAGCTGTTGCTCCCAGCCATCCGCCTTGCATTATGCCTTGATATTGAGGAGGAGCGACTTTTGAAACAAAAGATATTCCAAGAGGACTTATAAATAGTTCAGCTATTGTAAGAATCAAATATGTGCCGATAAGCAGCATAGGGGTAACTTTGGCAGCATCACTTAATGGGCTGCTTTCAATTGCACTAAACAGTGGAAGTCCTTTAGAACCAAGTGCCATTACAATATAAGCACTGGCTGCAATACCCATACCTATTGCAATCTTTTTAGGTGTTGATGGTTCCTTGCCTTTAGAACGAAGCCAACCGAAAATCCCCATTATTATGGGTGTAAGTAGTACAATAAAAATTGGATTAACCGATTGGAATATTTCTGCTCCTTTTATTGTAGTAAATCCGAGATTAATATTTATACCGCTAAGATCTGTATAGTCGCGGGCAAACATTGTAAGTGTTAGTCCATTTTGATGGAATGAAAACCAGAAGAAAATAACAATACCAAAAACTGCAAAAAGTGCATATAAGCGTTGTTTGATCTCTTTTACGCTCATTTCAGCAACTGTAGAGTCATTGGCTTGGTCAGTAGCAGATTTCTTTTGAACTTTCGGGAAACGTTTTTTATTAACAAGATATATTGTTAAAGAAATAGCCATTGCTACAATTGCACATGCAAAAGCGTAATGGAATCCTGTGTTAAATACATTCAAATATTGATTAGCAAATTCAGCGAGGTTGCCTGTTGTGTTTGAGGCTTCGGTGGCTAATACCTGGAATTTACTTACCGGATCGAGTGCAAAAACATTTTCTGCTAAACCTTGAGCGTTATCTAAGGCACCTGTTCCAACAACTTTTGTACTCTGAAGAGTACCTTCAATTTGCTGATGACAAAGTGCAGGTAAATTTGCATTATATCCTAAACCATGTTTACTTAACCACCAGTTACGAACGCCTATAGCTGTAAAAGGAGCAAAGATTGCACCTACATTAATAAACATGTAAAACAATGAAAAACCTGAATCTCTCATTTTACTATAGGTAGGGTTGTCATACATCTGACCAACTAGAGCTTGTAAGTTACCTTTAAAAAGTCCGTTGCCGAATGCAATTGTAAATAAACCAAAGCAAGTAACAATTAAAAATAATACTTTTTGATCAACAGGAACAGGTGATGGAGTAGGGAAAGCCATAATAAAATATCCAACCGCCATAATAATTAAACCTGTTAAAATTGTTCCTTGGTAATTTCTCAGTTTGTCAGCAATTAATCCGCCAACGAATGCCAGAATATAAATAGAAAAGTAAAAAATCGAGTAAATCAAACCGGCATCTTTTCCATTCAAACCGAATTTTGCCTGCAAAAACAACACAAGTATTGCCATCATGGTATAGAACCCAAATCGTTCACCCATGTTCGCCAAAGAGGCTGCTAATAGTCCTTTGGGATGATTTTTAAACATAATTTTAAGTTTTAGTTCACGTTTATTTTTCAATTCCGACAAATATAGAAATCTTTTTTATTTTACATATTGTTTTTAAAATTATACCTGCGTTTTAACTTTGTATTAACATTTAGATTTGATATAATTGAACTTTATTATTGTATTTTTAAAAATTGATATTTAACTAATTATGATTTTATGAAATTATTTACATCTGCACAAATCAAAGAGATTGATGCCTATACAATAAAAAACGAACCTATTGATTCTGTTGATTTGATGGAAAGGGCAGCAACAGAGTTGTCTAATTATATGATGGCAATTACAAAACCTGAGCAAAAGATTATTGTTGTTTGTGGTGTCGGGAATAATGGTGGAGATGGACTTGCTCTTACACGTATTTTGTTAGACCATGGATATAATGTAAAAGCTGTTCTTGCAAGGTTTAGTAATAGTTTTTCTAAAAATACAGGTATCAATATTAATAGACTTAAGCAAAAATATCCTAAAGCTTATTCCGAAATTGTATCCTCAAGCAATTTAAATTTGTTTGATGGTAATAATATTATCGTGGATGCTATTTTTGGTTCCGGACTTACAAGACCTGTTAAGGGTTTCATAGCAGAAATAATTGAATATATTAATAGTTTAGAGGTATTACGTATTGCTGTAGATGTTCCTTCGGGATTGTTAGGAGAAGACAATACTGGAAATAATGGAGCTATATTTAAAGCTCATTATACATTAGGATTGCAATTCCCATCAATATCTTTCTTTTTCCCCGAAAACCAAGATTATGTTGGAGAATTTTTTGTGCTACCAATTGGTTTGCATCCAGAAGCTATTAAACATACAGAAACGAATTATTATCTTATAGACGATGAAAATACTAAACAAATATTACAACATCGGAAAAAGTATGCTCATAAAGGAAATTTTGGGCACGCCCTATTAATAGCAGGTTCCTACGGTAAGTTTGGAGCTGCTGTTCTATCAGCAAGAGCATGTTTAAGGGCAGGAGTGGGTTTGCTTACTTCTCATATACCCGTTAGAGCTTATACAATACTTCAAGCTGCTGTTCCCGAAAGTATGATAAGTATTGATGAGTCTGATTATATCTTTACTAATAGTAGTATTGATGAGAAATATAATGCTATTGGTGTAGGTCCAGGTTTAGGCTGTAAACAAAATACTTATAAAGGGTTAAAAAACTTAATTGAAAATGCTAAATGTCCTTTAGTATTTGATGCCGATGCTTTAAATATTATTGCTGCAAATCCTGACTTACTTGATATTTTACCCCAAAACTCAATATTAACACCCCATATTGGAGAGTTTGAGAGACTTTTTGGAAAAACAGCTAATTCATATCAAAGAGTTAAACTTCAAAAAAAATGGAGCGAAAAATTAAAAATAATTATTGTGTGTAAAGGTGCTCATACTTCAGTTAGCTTACCACAAGGGAATATATTTTTTAATACTACAGGCAATCCTGGTATGGCAACAGCCGGAAGTGGAGATGTGCTAACAGGAATTATATTGTCCTTGTTGGCTCAAAACTATTTCCCCCAAAATGCTGCCTTATTAGGTGTTTATTTACATGGTTTGGCGGGAGATATAGCTCTTACAAATCAATCAGAAGAATCTTTAATTGCTAATGATATAATTGAACACCTCGGAAATGCGTTTAAAAGATTAAAAGAATAACTTTGCAAAAAAATATATAAATATGAAGAAGACAATATTAGTTTTTATAATTTTGGGTTTATTAAGCTTTTTATGGTCGTGTAAACCATCAATGGAAGTTATACATATTTCTAATTCCGACGAACAAATAAAATGTAACGGAATTATATATCATTTGCCCAGAACTGTATTTGAGGTTGAAGTGGAACTTAATTATGAAGTTTTAATACCCGGTCCTTTTAACAAATATGCAAATAAATACTTAAGCATTACCAGTGTTCCCTTTCAAGAAGAAGAATCTTACTCTATAGATGAAATTAAAGTTTCAAGTTTAAGTGAACCTGATCCTGATGCAGCCTTCTTAATTAAGTCTAAGAAATCTTTTCCACAAATAAGTTTTTCAAATAGAAACTTAATACAAGGTGTAAATATTGACGATTTTGCTACCGAATCACCAGCAGAATTCTTACACGAAAAAACTACATGCATCCCAAATGATGAATTAAGAGAACCATTTTTTACTGATTTATCAGTAAAACGAAATTTTATAAATATGTTAGATACTACATATAAAGTAATAGAAATAGATTCGGTTTATCAAAAAATTCCGGTTTACAACAATGTAATTACTAGTAAAGAGTTGGAGCAAAAAGCAGAAGAAGCTGCCAACTATATTATAAAAATTAGAAAACGCAGATTTAAGCTTGAAGCAGGAATGTACGAGGTGTTTCCTGATGGTAGAGCATTAAAACAAATGTTAAAAGAATTAGATGAACTCGAGCAGGAATATTTATCATTATTTGTTGGTAAAAAGTATGTTTTCGATTATTCATATAAAGAAACTTTTGTGCCCGAAAAGCAACTCGAAAAAAAGGATATTATTCTTTTCTGGTTTAGCGAAGAAGAAGGTATTTCGAAAAACGAAACTGCTTTATCGAGGCCAATATATCTAAACTGTGAAGCTTTGCCACAAACGAAAACTGTTGAAAGTTTTTATAAGCAGCAGAATGAATACAAGCCTAAGTATAACGGTTTATATTACAGAATTCCGGGAAAATGTCGTATTATAATAAAAGATGGTGAGTATATCATGTCGAATGATATTTTTGATGTAGCTCAATTTGGATTATTAAACTCATTGCCAATAAATATGTTTAAAAAGTCATCACCTTCAATCTTGTATGATATTAACTCAGGAAGCATTATCAACATTCAATAATGAATGAATATTTATATTAAAATATTTGTTCTTTTTGTATTTAGCTTTTTGTCAATAAGTAATGGTGTTTCGCAGTCAGACTATCGTTTAAGGTTGAACATTCGTGGAAGTCAAAACCAAGATTATAGTTTCGATAATAGGACTAAAACTTTTCAAGATTCATTATTGCTCGTTAACTATCTTTCAATTGAACTTGAAAAGCTTTTTGAAGAAGGTTTTATTGCTGCCGGATATGATAGTATTTGCTGGTGTAATGAAAAAAAAGTTAAAGCTTGGTTAACAAAAGGGGAAAAATACAAATTCGAGAAATTATCAATACAAATTGATTCTCAGAGGCTTTCAAAGGTGTTGAAAACTAAGCGATTAGAAAACAAGGCTTTGAGTTTAAATAAAATATTATTTATCAGACGTCAGGTTGTTAATTTTTATGAGAATATTGGTTATCCGTTTTGTGAAGTATGGTTCGATAGTATTTGTTTTGGACAAGATAATTACATGAAAGCCAAATTAAATATTGAATTAGGTGAAGTGTATGTGTTTGATAGCTTAATTGCAAAAGGCGATACAAAAACAAAAGTAAGTTTTATTGAATCTTACATAAACTGGACTCAAAATTCTAAATATAGCGAAAAATATTTAATGCAAATTAATCAAAATCTATCAGAATTAGAGTTTATAGAGCAAGGTAAGCCTTTTGAACTTGCTTTTAGAAATGGAAAAACAGATATTCTACTTTATTTAAAAGATAAAGGAGCAAATAATTTTAGTGGTATATTAGGAATTATGCCAAACAACAATGTTACAGGTAAAATGGTACTTACCGGAGATGTTGACTTATTACTTAAAAATATTTTGGGTAGAGGCGAGCATTTTTGGTTGAACTGGAAAAAATATGAAGCTGCAAGTCAGCAGTTGAGCTTGTCGTTTGCATATCCGTTTGTGTTTAGAACAAGATTAGGTGCCGGTGTAGATTTCGAAATGGAAAAACAAGATTCGTCGTATTTTAATACTGATGTTAAAGCAAAAATAAATTATTTTTTGAATGGTCTCGATGGAATTGGAGTATTTTATCAAAACATTACGTCATATACCTTAACAAAGTCAAGCGAAAGCAATTATAACGATTTTAGTGCTAATTTATGGGGCTTGTCGTATGTGTTTCAAAATCTTGATTATGTCTATAATCCACGTAAGGGGTATTCTTTTGATTTTAATATTGCAGGAGGAGTAAAGAATCACTCAGATAATCTCGAGATTGATGCACCCGAAAAATCATCACTTCAAGTTAGAACTCAATTATATACAAACTTTTATATCCCTGTATTAAACAAGTTTTCGGTAAAGATTAGTGAACAGGCAGCCTATATTTACGATCAACATTTATACACTAACGAGCTTTATAGAATTGGTGGTTTTAAAAACTTTAGAGGCGTTGATGAACTTTCGATAATGGCTTCGCTATACGCTATTTCAAGTGTAGAGTTAAGATATCTATTCGAGCAAAATTCAGCATTTTATTTGTTTTCTGATTTTGCTTATGTTCAAAATTCAAGCGTAAGACCTATATATTCAGATTTGCCGTATAGTTTCGGATTAGGTTTAGATTTGTTTACAAATGCGGGAATTTTTACGCTTAATTATGGAGTTGCAGCAACAAATAATCAATCGCCTGAGTTTAGAAGCGCAAAAATTCACATAGGATATAGAAACAGATTTTAAATAAATACCAGTCATATTTAACACAAAATCAGGAGATTAACTAACAAATATTTTGAGTATTCGTGTATAATTAGTATTTTTGTGCAAAATTTTGAATTGAGTAGCTCAAATAATATATATAATCAAAAAAATCTGATAAATGAGAAGTATCGAATACTTCATCATTTTTTGTTTTGGGGGTTTTATATTGCATATTCGGTTTTTATCCACTTTTTTACTAGTGGATTTGGCGGTGTAGATAGGTTTCCTTTTATAATGTTAGTAGATGTTGCAACTATTTATTTCAATATCTCTTTGTTAGTACCTCGATATCTAGTAAAAAAGAGATTGTTTAAGTATTTTTCTCTCACATTTTTAAGTTTTGTTTTAAATGTATTTATTAATTTTTTAATTCAAAATTTTGTTTTCCACCCTTCTAGTATTGATTGTTTATTTAATGAAATTTGCCAATTGTCGTATGCAATAACTACATCTTTTGTGTTTCTTATTCTGGCAATTTTGTTAAAGCTTCTTAAAGAATACCTAAAATCTATTGAAAAAATTAAAAGTTTAAAAGAAATAAATGTTAAATCGGAATTAGATTTTCTTAAAACTCAAGTTAATCCTCACTTTCTTTTTAATACATTAAATAACGTGAAAGTCTTGATAAAACTGAATCCTGAGTTAGCTGAAGATGTGTTAATGAAACTGTCGGATTTATTAAGGTATCAGATTTATGATTGTTCTTCGGAAAAAGTATTATTAACATCAGAATTGATATATTTGCAAAATTATTTAGATTTGCAAAAAATTAGACTTAAGGATGCAAAAATAGATTTTACATACAACGGAGATTTTACTGGGAAAATGATTTATCCGTTTATGTTTATGCCGTTCATTGAAAATGCAGTAAAACATGGTTTAGGAGGAGGAGAGAAAGATAACTATATTAAAGTTAATATCAAATTAGTGAACAAAACCATAGATTTTTTTGTTGAAAACAGAAAGTGTAAGATAAAAAGTGAAAATGGAGGTATTGGATTAGTAAATATAAGACGTAGATTGGATTTATTATATCCAAATAATTATAAATTAGAGTTTTTTGAAACCGACTATGTTTATAAAGTAAAACTAAATATAAATCTTGTGTAATGAAATGTATTATTATTGATGACGAACCCTTGGCTAGAGAAGGAATGAAAATGAATATTAACGAAGTTCCATCACTTGAACTTGTTGGAGAGTTCGACGACGCTATTAAAGCTAACGAATACCTACAAGACAATAAAGTGGACTTGATGTTCCTTGACATAGAAATGCCCGGAGTTTCCGGTCTCGATTTCCTTCAAAATCTACCTGATCCACCATTTGTAATTCTTGCAACAGCTTATCCGCAATATGCTGCTGAAGCTTATGAATTAGATGTGGTTGACTATCTTGTTAAGCCAATAAAACTTGACCGTTTTGTAAAGGCAGTAAATAAAGCAGAAGAAATTATTCAATTATCAAAACAAACAGCTATGTTAGAAAGTATCGAAAACGATTTTATTTTTATTAAATCAGATCGTAAGTATGTGAAAATTCGTTTCGATGAGATTTTTTTCATCGAAGGATTAAAGGACTATGTTATTGTTCATGCAACTCATGGAAAATACATGACTGCTATGAACGTTAAAACTGTCCATAGTAGATTACCCGAAGATATATTCTTCAGGACAAGTAAATCCTACATTATTAACGTAAATCATATCAAAGAGATTGACGGAAATGATGTAGTTGTTGCTGATAATAAAATTCCTATCGGAAGATCTTATCGCGACGGGTTTATTGATTTCGTTAATAAACGATTAATAAGAAGATAATCTAATTCGGGTTATTTACAACCAAATCTATTTAAAATCACAGTCCGGCTTAATTTTTAAGCATGGGTTGTGATTTTTTTGTTTTAAGTCAGAGACTGACTTAAAATCAGCCCTTAGCTTCACTAAGTTAAATTGTTAATAATTTAATAACCAATCTTTTAAGTTTTCTAAAAAAATGATTTAAATTTACTTTATAATTTAATCTGTTTTGATGAATTTTTCTAATATAGAAAATCTTACTGAAGTGGAAGTTGATTTGTTTGCAAAGCGAGCAATGAATGATTTTGACTTTATGAATGAATTATATAATATCGGGAAATCCAGTACTGAAACTTACTTATCAGAACTTGATACAGCTATATCAGAATCGGATATCATACATTTTAGAAATATTGCACATACTCTAAAAAGTAACGTCGATTTATTAGGTATGGTAAATATTGGGAAACTGCTCAGGGTGTGGATTGATGAAGCACATAATGGAACTATTCCTATTAATAATGATTTATTAATTGTGCAGAATTCAATAAACGAGTGTTTAGAAGTGCTCAACGAATTTATTAACAAAACAAAATTGTATTAAAATGGCATTATTTAAAAAAATTAAAGGTGAATTTATAGATATTATTGAGTGGTTAGACGAATCTAATAATACTATGATTCATCGATTCGATAGATATGGCAACGAAATAAAAATGAACGCTAAACTAACTGTTAGGGAATCGCAAAAAGCAGTATTTGTTAATGAAGGTACTATAGCAGATATTTTTGACCCTGGAATGTACACTCTCAACACTGAAAATTTACCGGTTTTAAGTACTTTAAAAGGGTGGAAATATGGTTTTAATAGTCCATTTAAAGCAGAAGTTTATTTTATCAGTACTAAGAACTTTACAGATTTAAAATGGGGCACTCCCAATCCTGTTGTAAAGAGAGATCCTGATTTTGGTCCCGTTCGTATCAGAGCTTTTGGTAGTTATGCAATGAGGGTTAAAAATCCGGAAGCGTTTATTAAAGAAATTGCAGGGACTAAAGGCGATTTTTCAACCGAAGGAGTTTCGGAACATTTAAAGAATATTATTGTAACTCGCATATCTGATGCAATTGTAGAATCTAAAATTCCTGTTCTAGACCTTGCAATGAATTACGATGAGCTTTCGCAGTTTACACAAAACAAAATTCAAAATGAATTTGATGAATTGGGTTTGGAGCTTACAAAGTTTTTAATTGCTAATATTTCAGTTCCACCAGAAGTACAAGAGGCAATAGATAAGCGTTCTAGTATGGGCATTGTTGGCGATTTAAATAAATACACTCAGTTTCAGACAGCAAATGCGATGGAAGCTGCTGCTAATAATCCATCGGGTGGCGGTGCTGCCGAAGGTATGGGGCTTGGTATGGGCTTTGGTATGGCAAACCAAATGATGGGAGCAATGAACCAAACCGGACAGCAAAATCAACAAACTCAAAATAATCACGAAGGGACACCACCGCCTGTGCCGGGAAATATTATATTTTTTGCTGTCGTAAACGGGCAACAAGCCGGACCTTACGATATCGATGCTGTAAAACAACTTGTGCAAAGCGGACAAATTAATAGAGAAACTCTTGTTTGGAAAGATGGAATGGCTAACTGGACAAAAGCTTCTGAAGTACCGGAATTATCAGTTGTTTTTGGTAGTGTGCCTCCACCCGTTCCTCCACCTGTACCTTAATTTTAATTGGATTATATTAACTAAACTATTTATTATGAAAACTACAAATTACTTTTTTATTGCAGTATTTTTAATTATTAATACTGCTGTGTTTGCTCAATGGAATCAACTTGATATCCCGGAGCTTAGAAAATCTAATGTGTTTGACTTCTTTTATGCCGATGATGTTATTTATGCAAATTGTGGATTCTCGTTTATGAAATACAACTCCATTGAACAAGAGTGGTCGTATGCAGGAGACGGTTTGTTTGAGAATGCTTATTACCAAATGTTTGAAAAAATGGTATTGTATAATCAGCAAATCTATACGCAAGTAGGGAATACAATTAAAACTTACAATTCATCATTAAACGTATGGGAAGATGTTAATCTTACTTTGCCTGCAGGAATCCCTTATTCGAGTTTTATTGCTCGAATTGGAGCTACAACAGATATGTTTTATATGATAATGGTATGGTTTGACGGTGGTGTAATGAATGGTAATTATTTCACAACAACAGATTTCCAAACATGGACGCAAGGAAGCCAAATTGATGAATCGTTTTTTACTTATCAAGTTTTAGAAGGAACAAAAGATTATATTTGGTTATCTACACCTAATGGAGAAATAGTTTATTCCGAAGATGCTATTGACTTTTCAACTGTATTGTTTGGTACTGTGCCTGCATTTGATGAACCTTGGTCGTATAGAAGTAGAATTAAATCTGATACAGAGAATAATTGTTTGTTTTACGAAGGTCCAGACCAAAGATTATTTCGCTATAATATACAAACAGCAGATTGGGATACAGTTTCAAATAATTTGCCTCCCGGAGTTGGGTATATTGGTTTTGAAGCAGCAGATAATCTTATTTATGTTTTAACTTTTTCCGGACTAAATGTTCAGGGATTAATAAGTAATAACACAGGAGATTCATGGCAATCAGTAGCGGGAGGCTTAGGTGTGATACCTCAAATCGAGGCTCTAACTAAGGTCGGAGATAATAATTATATTTGTGTAAATCTTTTAGGACAGGTCTTGATAAGTAACGACAACGGTTTAAACTTTGCCGAAAGCAATAATGGCTTTATTAACGGATGGCATTACTTGGAACAATACGGCAATAAGTTTTATACACCTCAAACAGGCGATGGCGTTTATTACAGCAATGTAGATGATTTGGATTTTAATCTTGATAACACCGGCTTACCTAACACCTTAAATGTGTTGATGATTGAGGATATTGTAACTACAAACAATAAAGTTTTTGCTGTGGTTATAGAAGACTTATTCTCAGAAACATTGGCATTGTATTATAAATCTGATGAAAACCCCGAATGGACTAAAATTGACGATGTTGGTGTTGTGGATGATATGAGAATTTTAGGTAAAGATATGTCTAATTCTATTTATGTTATAACTTTTTCAGAAGTTGAAGACAAATCTATAATGGAATATGTTTATAAGATTTCTGATAATATTGAGCTTACTGATTTGTCAAGTGTTTTAACTTTGCCTCACGACAGGCTGATGTCTATTGTTGGTAATTCAGAAGGGCATTTGTTTTTGCATTATAAGTACATTGATGGTGATGACTCAAATATTTTCAGAGTTTATCATTCTAACGATGGTGGAGACACATGGGTTAATATCGAAAATGATTACGATAATTTTGAACCGGTGCAGGTCGTAAAGAATTTATTTTATGACGATGAAAATAAAGCTTTGAGTTTTATTGATAGTGAGGGCAATCCTGTTTATATGCTTAGGGTAGCTGATAATAGCGGTATCCCGTATGAACATATAATTGTAAAATATAATATTGAACTGGAGCAATGGGAACAAATTCCGGAAGTCGGATTACCAAATCAATTAGTTTATGCAGGTGCAATAGATTACGAAGATGGAACTTATTATCTTGCCTTGCCTCACGGTTTATTTTATAGCGATGATTTAAGCTCTTGGGATGAATATGAGTATATTGGTTTACGTGATGGTATGGTTCCGAATAGTTTACATGTAATTGGAAACAACGTGTATATGGGAACCCTCGCCAATGGTATATGGTATGTTTCACTTGAAGTTTTTAAAGAAGATTTATCAGCAGATCAAATTTGTGTTTATCCAAATCCCGCATCTGAAATTATTAATATTCAAAATTTGGATGCAGACACAAAGATTAATTTATTTGATAGCTCAGGTCGTTTACTCTATCAGTCAGAAACTCATAATTCTGATGTCGATATTGATATTAGTAAGCTAAATTCAGGCTTATATTTTATTGAATTACAAAGCTTAGAGGGAAAAGTTACAAAGAAAATAATTGTTGAATAGATAACAATCAAAACTTTTAAAACACCGACAATATAAAAAATGCCGGTGTTTTTTTTACGTCATATTTTGAAGTGGTGTCTTTTTTTAAAATTGGTTTAACTAAAAAAGTGTTACATGAACAAAAAAATTAAACTTATTTCAGGACTAGCTATCTAAAAAAAGTGATACCACCCTTATTTTGTGTGTCTGGTACTATAAAAAAAAAGTGTCTTGTAAAAATTTTAGATATTTGTAAAAAGAAAGAAATAAACACTAAAACAATTACAAGACGATGGTAAAATTAACAAAAA
>Ga0334901_1001273_pt1 | contig 27562 bp, 16 predicted proteins | sample GraSluR3_MG_3_FD_207216 | JGI IMG/M metagenome (GOLD analysis project Ga0334901, IMG submission 207216) | Sludge microbial communities from methane-producing bioreactor in Wageningen University, Netherlands - Granular Sludge_15_08-R3 | ecosystem: Engineered > Bioreactor > Anaerobic >... | reverse complement strand
CTTCTTCTGATCGCAGTGAGTTTTATGTACTCCTTAGATCAGTACAAATACCAACTGGCTCATCTCTATTCAAACCTGATGCTTGATAGAAAGAATCACTTCGGTAAGTTCAAGAAGTTTATTTACTATCGTCTTGCTTTAGTAGCATCGGAGATCTTCAAGGGTTTTAAGCGGTATAGTAAATTACCATACCGGGGAATAGCAACCGGGGAGGTGCAGTTGTCATGGTTCTGAAAAAAAACGGGTGGATGGCATATAGTCAAAAGTATTGACAACAAACTCGTTTGATCTCTTAAAGTTATCATTGATAGAATTCGATAAAGAGAAGGGTATAATTTGATTTGTCAACGTAAATTTAAATCTGTTAACCAAGAGATACAGGTGTTAAGAGTATGCTAAGAGATTATCTTCAAAAAATTGCTCAAACTACTGCTCAGGGAGATGCCAGGGAAGAGAGTTATTATTCTCAACTCGAGGAGTTGATCGTTAGATTTGCAGAAGAGACGGGAAGAAGAAACACTCATGTAACAACCATCCCCAGGAAGACAGAAGCTGGAAATCCGGATTTCAGGATTTGGGACGGTAAGCAACATATAGTGGGGTATATTGAAGCAAAAACACCGAACACGAATCTTGATGAAGTACAGGCTACAGAGCAGCTGCAAAGATACCTTAATACCTTCCCTAACCTTATCCTGACTAACTTTTATGAGTTCAGACTCTTCCGCAATGGAGAACTATTATACAGAGTTTTAATAGGTCAGCCTCTACTTGCCAAAGAATATAAAACAATACCGCCAGTCGAAAAAGAACAAGAGTTTTACGATTTACTGGATAAATACTTCTCTTTCTCTCTTCCAAAGACTTTCACTGCTTCTTCACTTGCATCAGAACTTGCAAAAAGAACACGGTTTTTGAAAGATGAGATTGTGATCGAAGAACTAAATCAAGAATCCGAAGGCGAGGGTGATATAGCCGGCTTCTATGAAGCATTCAAAAAATACCTGATTTCGGGACTCACCCAGGAAGAATTTGCTGATCTCTATTCACAGACCGTAACATATGGACTGTTTGCTGCCCGAACCAGAGCCAATGAGCAATTTAACAGAGAGTTAGCTTTCAAATACATTCCCCCTACTATAGGGTTATTGAAAGATATCTTCCGATACATCTCTTTGGGCCAGGTTTCTTTACAGATGCAGGTAATAATTGACGATCTTGCTGAAGTGCTGCAGGTTGCTGATATCAATAAAATACTACACAGATTCTATGTAGAAGGCAAAGGACAAGACCCGATCATTCATTTCTACGAAACTTTTTTGAGTAAGTATGATCCCAGTTTGCGCGAAAAGAGAGGAGTTTATTATACTCCTGAACCTGTTGTTGGCTATATTGTTCGCTCTGTGCATCAGCTTTTAAAGAGCAAATTTAATCTGAATGACGGATTGGCAAGTGAAGAGGTGACTCTTCTCGATCCTGCCGGCGGTACACTTACTTTTCCCGCTGAAGCTATTAAGTTAGCTGTCGAAGAATATGCAACAAAGTATGGTGATGGTGGAATAAGAAATTTCATAAAAAATCATATCCTGAAGAATTTTTACGCCTTCGAACTTATGATGGCACCATATGCTATTGGACATCTGAAAATCGGTTTCCTCTTAGATGAGCTTGGCTACAGGCTAGAGGATGACGATCGTTTTAAGTTGTATCTTACGAATACCCTGGAAATGGATGTGATAGAGCAGATCAATATTCCTGGTATCAGTTCACTGAGTGAAGAGAGTAAATTAGCAGGAAGAGTAAAGAAGCAAGAGCCGATATTGGTAATATTAGGTAACCCACCTTATTCCGGAATGTCTGCTAATGTAAATAAATGGACAAAGAAGCTTCTTAAAAAGGATCTAGACGGAGCTCAAAGTTATTATCAAGTAGACGGTGATTCTCTGGGAGAGAAGAATCCGAAGTGGCTGCAGGATGATTACGTAAAATTCCTGCGTTTCGCTCAATGGAAGATCCATAAAGCTGGTAAGGGAATAGTTGGTATGATTACGAATCACAGCTATCTTGATAATCCAACCTTTAGAGGTATGCGACAGAGTCTGATGAAAACTTTTAATGAAATCTATATACTTGATCTTCATGGAAATTCTTTAAAAAAGGAAAAAGCCCCGGATGGAGGAAAAGACGAGAATGTTTTCGATATTCAGCAGGGAACTGCAATAGCTATATTCATAAGGGATGGTAGAAAGAAAAAGTGTAGAGTGTTTCATAACGAGTTGTTTGGGTTGAGACAACAAAAATATGACTGGTTATTAGACACAAATCTGCCATTCAACACTTACAAGAATATCGAGCCAACAAGTCCCTACTACTTCTTTGTTGAAAGAAATGTTGAGAAGATTAAACATTATTTAAAGTGGAAGAAAATTAATGAGATATTCCCCGTTAACAGTGTTGGTATAGTAACTGCGAGAGATAAGTTAACTATACATTGGACCGAAGACCAAGCATGGAATACTGTTATGAATTTTTCAAAGTTGGATACTGAACTAGCAAGACAAGCATATCAATTAGGAAAAGATGCAAGAGATTGGAAAGTTGATCTGGCAAAAAAAGATATCATAGATTCAGGAATTGATAGAAACAGAATTGTACCAATTCTCTACAGACCTTTTGATACTAGATATACTTATTACACTGGTAGAAGTCGCGGTTTTCACTGTATGCCTCGCCCGGAAGTCATGAAACACATGTTGGATGGCGAAAATCTGGGTATATCGCTTGTTAGACAATATAAATCAGGCGATATTTGGCAACACTGTTTGGTCGCCGATAAAATCATTGAAAGCTGTTTTATCTCCAATAAAACAAGCGAGATATGCTATCTATATCCACTTTACCTTTTCCCGGAAAAAGATAAAAAGAAATCATTACCACAAACAATGATCCTCTTTGAACCAGAAAAGGAATACATTGAGAAAACACCGAATATTGATGAAGTTTTATATAGCAAGCTCATGCAGACATATCTAAGTCAGATAAAGGGGAAAAAGAAGAAGATATCACCGGAAGCGATTCTCTATTATGTATATGCTATTATGTATAGCAACATCTATCGAGAAAAGTATAAAGAATTCCTGAAATACGATTTCCCCAGAATACCCTTCACTCAGAACCACAACTTGTTTCAAAAGTTGGCAGTTCAGGGTGAAAAGTTAGTACAGCTACATCTTCTTAAGAGCAAAGAATTGGATCAACCGATAGCTAAGTATAAGGGTAGTGGGAATAATGATACCATAGAGAAAACAGAATACATTGAAGAGAAACAGAGGATTTATATCAACAAGGATAAGTATTTCGAAGGGGTAAACCCTGAGGTCTGGAACTATCATATCGGTGGTTATCAGGTAATGTATAAATACCTCAAAGACAGGAAAGGAAGGAGTATGGATGATCCAAGACATTATTGCCGTATAGCTACTTCAATTCATCAGACCATAGAACTTCAAAAGAAAATTGATATCTTGTATGAGGAGTTAGAGAAAGAAGAGATACTGGATATGGGCGTATAAGTTATTGAATGCGTGAAAATGAAGTTACTGTTCCTCATTAGATAATTTCACTCATTATGAGATCAGGAGTACAAAAAGCTGTTTTGAGTTATTATCGGATTATTGGAGTAAAATATGAATGAGAAAGATCTGTTGAAAAAGGGAGAAGAACTCCTTAAGAAAGAAGAATATGATAATTCATTAGAGATGTTTAATAAAGGTATTGAAATCTGACCGATTTTTTTTGGTCTATGGTAGGACAAAGGGCTACTCTGACAGAACTTAGACATTTTGAAGAAGCTTTGGAAGTATGTTACAAGCTTCTGAAAACCGATCCGAAATCTTATCAAGCTTGGTTTAATCAAGGTATTATTCTAAAAAACTTTTAAAAGCGATAAAACCTTTCATGAAATCGATAGCCTTAATCCCTAAAAATACCCTTGATTACAGTAATTAAGGTGATTTGTCTTGGAAACCCAGAAGATACTTCACACTGCGTTGATAAGACATCACAGGGCATCAAGTCACCGGTACCTCATCAAACCTGCTCTCTGATATTTTCGCTGCTGGTTCTTAATGACGGAATTAGCCAGGTGCCTAGGTTTTCAAGATACTTGTGGGAAAGCTCTGAACAGGCAATTATTTTTCACTACCCTGGTCCTTAGAAATATTTCCTGAAATAATCTCAAACCTGTCTGAGGTGATTTCCGTGCTTAAACTGCCGAAAATTTCAAAAAATTTTCCGCAATCAGCAGTATTTGTGATGTATATATAGTAGAGGGGTGAATTACGAGGCAAAGATGATAATTACCCGGCAGGCAGAGAGAGAGATGAAATGGTAGATAATGTTAAGGCAGGGCGGCAACCCTGAAAAGGATTGACACGAAAGGGGTCTTCTCGGGGAATGTGCATATAAAACAAATAAGTTAAAGGAGATGAGAAATGGCAAAGATCAGAGCGTTTAAAGGCTTCAGGCCACGCAAGGATATGGTGGAGAAGGTAGCCTCTCCCCCATATGACGTAGTGAACAGAGAAGAGGCAAAAGAGCTGGCTAAAGGTAACAAATACAGTTTTCTTCATGTAGTCAGATCAGAGATCGATCTTCCCAATGATGTTAATCCTTACGATGAGGCGGTCTATAAGAAAGCGAAAGAGAATCTCGATAACCTCATCGCTCAGAATGTATTGCAAAAAGATAGTGAGCCTTCACTCTATCTCTATCAGCAACAGATGGGCGACCATAAACAGATCGGATTGGTAGCGTGTGCTTCGATTGACGATTATGAGAAAGATATTATCAAGAAACACGAGCTTACGCGTGCTGATAAAGAGAAGGACCGTATCAATCACGTGGATACTCTCAATGCCAATACCGGACCTGTCTTTCTTACTTATCCGGCAGTAGATACGATCGACAATCTGGTAGTGGAACTCATCCGTAAGGACCCTGAGTATCATTTCCAGACAGACGATTCCGTCATACATACCTTCTGGAAGATCAGTGATCCGCAGATCATAGAACGGATAATCAAGCGTTTTGCAGAGATTCCGACTCTTTATGTTGCTGATGGACATCACCGTTCCGCCTCTGCTTACAAAGTAGGTAAGATGCGAAGAGATGCCAATCATAACCATACCGGAGATGAGGAATACAATTTCTTCCTGGCTGTAATCTTCCCGGACGAGCAATTGAAGATAATGGATTACAACAGGATAGTCAAAGATCTTAACGGTCTTAGCAAAGAAGAGTTTTTGACCCGGATTAAGGATAAGTTCGAACTGGAAGAAATACCTGCCAGCCAGCAATACAAACCGGAGCAGAAACACCAGATAGGGATGTATCTCGATAAAAAATGGTATAAACTCACACCCAGAGAGGGGACATACGAGCCAGACCATCCGGTGAAATCACTCGACGTAGCAATCCTGATGGACAACCTCCTCAGCCCCATTCTTGCTATAGGAGATCCCCGAACTGATGATAGAATCGATTTTGTCGGGGGAATCAGAGGATTAAAAGAGCTCGAAAAACGAGTAGATAAGGGTGAAGCAGTGGCATTCGCCATGTATCCTACTTCGGTTAAAGATCTCATGGAGATAGCTGATTCAGGTGCGATTATGCCGCCGAAATCGACCTGGTTCGAACCTAAACTCAAATCGGGCCTGATCATTCATACCCTCAGCTGATGAACTCTAATATATTGTAACTCTGAATCAACTACCCGGTGAATAACAAGGGTTATTGGAACTATGAAGTCGAATAAGAACAACAGCAAGAGATACTATCTGGAGAGTCTGGGCTGCCCTCGCAATCTGGTTGATAGTGAGCAATTTGCTGGAATATTACATCAAAAGGGGTATCTGCAGTCAGATACCCCTGAAAATGTTGATCTCATCCTGGTCAATACCTGTGGTTTTATCCGAGATGCGAAAGAGGAATCTATCGAACGGATTTTCGAACTGGCGAAGTTAAAAGAAGACAATCCCGATTGTAAACTGCTCGCTACCGGCTGTCTGGTCAAGCGGTATCTGTCTGAATTACAAAACACTATGCCAGAGGTCGATCATTTCGTCGATCTGAAAGATTTTGCCGGCCTGGCAGATTTTCTCTCACTCTCTTCCTACAGACTGGAACGACAGAGGCTTCTACCCCTTCCTTATGCCTATCAGAGAATCTCGGATGGATGTAATAATCTCTGCAGCTACTGTGCCATCCCTTCTATCCGCGGTCCGGTCAGAAGTGAACCATTACCTTCTATAATAGCAGAAGCAGAAAAGCTGGCTGAGAGTGGAGTCCGGGAATTGATCATAACAGCTATGGATATAACACAATACGGTATCGACCTGGATTCAGGGCAAGGGCTGATAAAACTCCTGAACTGCCTGGTAGAGCTAGATCGGTTCGCCTGGATCAGGCTGCTATACCTTCATCCTGCTAATATTACTGACGAACTTCTCTATCTTATCAAAGATAACCCCATAATCTGTCCTTATCTCGATCTACCATTACAGCATATTAACGATGAGATTCTTACCCTGATGAACAGGCATATTACCCGTCGTGAGACGGAGAAACTCCTCGACAGGATCAGAAAGCTCATCCCTGATATTGCTCTCCGGACAACGATCATAACCGGATTTCCGGGAGAGAAAGAAGGACACTTCCGAGAATTATACAGCTTCCTGCAAGAACAGAGATTCAATCGTCTGGGGGTGTTTCAGTATTCCAGAGAAGAGGGTACTGAAGCGGGAAGAATGCCGGATCAAGTGCATCACAAAACTGCAGTTCGCCGGAAGAGAGAACTGACCGAATTACACGACTCCATCTCGGAAGAACTGTTAAAAAATTTAGTTGGACAAACGATAGAGGTTATCATAGACGGTATATCCGAAGATAATAACTTCCTCTATGAAGGGAGAACCAGATACGACGCCCCTGAGATCGACGGCCTGGTGTTCATCCGGTCTGGCAGGGCCGAACCGGGTGACCTGGTAAAAGTGAGGATCAGAGAGAGTCTGGTACACGACCTCATCGGAGAGATTGTATAGAGGGTAGTTCCTGACCAGATTTAGGGATAGAATTACAGAAAAAGAGTGGATAGGAGACATTTATGAAGAGATTGTTTAGTGGAGTAAAGCCGACGGGTGATTTACATCTTGGTAACTATCTGGGCGCGATCAGGCAGTGGGTTCAACTACAGGATCAGTATGATGCGGTTTTCGGTATCGTTGATTACCACGCCATGACTGCCCGCTATCAGACAGCAGATCTACAGGATTACGTATTCAAATGTGCCTGTTCTTATCTAGCCTGCGGACTCGATCCTGATAAATCGACCCTTATGATACAATCACGGGTCAGTGGACATACCGAACTCACCTGGATCCTTAACTGCCTTACTCCAGTATCCTGGCTCGAGAGAGTTCCGACCTATAAAGATAAGACACTTCAACAGGCTGATAATATAAATGCCGGCCTGTTAGACTATCCAGCTTTGATGACTGCCGATATCATAATCTATAAAGCAGAGATTGTCCCTGTCGGTGATGATCAACTCCCGCATATCGAACTGGCCCGGGAAATAGTTCGAAGATTTAACAGCATCTTTGGCGAACTCTTCCCCGAACCTCAGGGTATTGTTGGGAAACGGATCAAAGGACTGGATGGCTCTGAGAAGATGGGTAAATCACTCGACAATTGTATCTATCTATATGAGACGAAAGAAGAGATATGGAAGAAGGTAGCAAAAGCTGTAACAGACCCGGCCAGAATAAAGAAAACTGATCCCGGCGATCCGAGGAAATGTAATGTCTTCGCCCTGCATCAACTCCTTTCGGACGAGGTGAAACAGCAGGAGGTAATAGAGGGATGTACTACCGCCTCGATAGGTTGTCTGGAATGCAAGAGGTGGCTGACAGATAATATCGAGAAGGTACTCGAACCGATAAGGGAGAGATATAACCACTTTGTTCAGCATCCCGGCCAGGTAGGAGAAATATTTCATGATGGTAACCGTAAAGCCGATAAACTGGCTGTCGAAACTATGGCAGAGGTCAATGAAATGATCGGAATCGGATATCCCTTTTTAAGTTAGTCCTGATGGAAAGAGGTTATGTTCAGGGTGTGGAACTGGAGCAATATCTTTTCTAAACTCAGGTCTGAATGGCCGGTATGGTAAACTCATGATTGCAGAGATCAATAACAGGTTGTTGAAAATACTGATCTGTACCGTTGTTTTGACACTGGTAACCGGATTTGTAACATTTCTCCAGGCCCAGGACGATGTTGTCCGGGTTAGAAAAGTGGAGTTCAGCGGGAATGAGCATTTCTCCAACGGCTATCTTCGCTCACTAATGGAAGTCAGGTCAAAATCCCTTTTCGAGAGGTTACAGTTCTGGCGGAGATCGCCTGTATACGTTTCAGGGATGCTTGACGATGATCTGGCCAGAATAGTTCGGACCTATCAACGTAACGGATTCCTTAATGCTGCCATAGAGGAGTATGAGGTGGAGTATGATGACAACCTGAGATGGGTTACGATTCGTATAAACATCGATGAAGGAAAGCGTGTTATTGTGAATGATCTCAGATACCGATATATCGGTGTTGAGAGCGAAGTCTTTCAGGAAGAACCAGCCCGAATAAAAAAACACCTGAATATCCGCGAAGGACGATTTTTTATAGACGAAGAGTTTCGGGAAGATCTTACGACCGTCCGTAATCATTTCGATAATCTCGGCTACCCACATGTTCGGATTAACTACGACCTCTCTCTATATTCCTCGGAAGATCGGGTAGATATCATCTATATTGTCGACCCGGGACCCAGGGCTTACTTTGGTGAGATCATATTCAGCGGATTGAGAAAGATAGAAGAGAGACAGTTGATGCGGTTTCTGACGACCAGAACAGGTGAAGCGTATGTACCACGCAGGCTCGATCAGACCCGGAGCAGACTGCAGGACCTTGGCATGTTTCAGTTTGTCTCGGTCAATCTCAGACTCGATTCTCGAAGTGAAATCGTTCCGGTCGAGATCAATCTTCGTGAACACGATGCTACTCAGCTCGACTTTGGTGTCGGGTTCAGTATAGAGGATGTCAGTCTTGCCGACCTCAGTCTCAGTGATTTCACTTTCCAGGAAAATATCAGGATTTATGCTGAGATAACGAGATTACGCTTTCTTGGCGGCTTACGTAAAGCAACTCTTTTTGTTAAGCATTCCTATCACGAACCGATAATACTCGATTTTCAGCTCAATCAGCCAGGCTTTCCAACCGTTCACTCTAATCTACTCCTTAACCCCTTTTACCGGAGAGAAAGAGAACCGGGATATAAAATCGAGAGGATAGGTGGCAGCAGTACGATAAATTATCGTGTCTCCAGCCATACAGGGACCTATCTGACCTATACTTTCGAGAATAACAGACTGCTTGCCAGTGCTGAATTCCTGGAACAGCAACTCAATCTCCCTCCCGGTCCTTCAACTGCAATTCAACCCTTAACCGACTTAACCTTTGAACCGGTCTGTGAAGAGATGATCGGTCGTATCGAGGACGATCCTTTGCGAATTTACCGGAAATCCAGTATTACCTGGGGTATAGTCAGAGATTCTTCCCGGCCAAGATTTTTCCCGACCATAGGTTCTCTGCTCTCGAGTACTGTTACCTTTTCCGGGCTTGGATTCGGTTCTGATTTCCAGTATCTCAGGGTTATTGGTGATGCCCGTCATTACGATCAATTAAGGGGTGACCTCGTATTTGCCGGCAGGTTGAGAGGGGGTATTATCAAAGATCTCTCTGCCGATAACTATATCCCGATCGAAGAGAGGTTCTATGCAGGTGGTTCATTTTCGGTCAGAGGCTGGGGCCGGCGGCAACTTGGCCCCAGATCAGAGGAGGGGCAACCTCTGGGTGGAAATGCTCTGCTCGAGGGTAGTGGAGAGTTTCGATTTCCCCTTGTCGGTCCTCTATCTGGTGTTGCTTTTCTCGATTTCGGTAACGTCTGGCCTGATACCTGGGATCACGATTTTGAAGACCTTAGATATTCTACCGGAGGTGGTCTCCGCTTCGCTACTCCTGTAGGACCGTTTCGCCTTGATATAGCGACTCCTATTTTTGAGGGTAAACAACCGGTTCAATTCTTTATTAGTCTGGGACAGGCATTCTAACCATGAGAACCAGAAAAAAGCTCTTTCGCATACTGATCTGGTTTCTGATCATATTTTTCCTGCTTCTAGTAGCGCTTGCTGTATTCAGTCAGACTGCACCTTTCCGGTCTATCGTTGCCAGGATCATAACCGACCAGGCCGAAAAATTTATAAATGGTGAACTCTCGATCGGATCAATCGAAGGAAACTTCTATAATGGTCTGACCTTTAAGGATATTATCGTTAAAGATGGCGACCTGATTGTACTCTCTTTGAAGGAGTTATCTCTGCATTACAGCCTTCTGCCACTTCTGAGAAAGCAGGTTATCGTAACCAATCTGCTGATCAATGAGCTCTTTGTTGCTCTACAGGAGGAGGAGGGTGTCTGGAATCTTGAACGGTTACTGATAACAGAGGAGAGCGAGAACCAATCGTTGACTGAAGAGAAAGTTGAATCAGCCTGGGAGATTTCTGTCACTGCGATTGAACTCAGAGCAATAAATGTATCTATTGATTCCAGAACAGAGAGTGATTTGCCTCTCCCTTCTGGCATTAATGATCTTTTTCTCAAGATGTCTTTCGACATGCGACCCGGCTGGATGTCTCTCCAGCTACAAGATGCCGGTTTTAAGATCGACTGGCAGAATGAGCATCAGATCAATATTAACAGAATCTCTCTTACTGCCAGGATGATCGAGGAGAATTTCGAACTGAGGGAGATGATTCTGGACTCCGATAATTTCATCCTTACTGCTTCAGGGAGATCAGATTTTAATCTGGAAGATTTTGCTGCCGAACTCGATCTCTATGTTCAACATGCTGTTGACTTCGCCTACTTCTACCCCGAGATCCGGGCAGAGAGTACTTTCAGGCTTACTGCCGACGTAAACGGCCTCGCAGAGTTACTTGAACTCTCACTTCTCTTCAGGGAAGATACCGGGAAACTCGAGGTAGAGATGGAGATGATCAATCCCCCTTATCACGAGACAGATCTGGAAGCGGAATACAATATCACTATCCTTTTCGAAGAGTTCAAACCCTCATACTGGCTGGCAGAAGAATCACTATTCCTCTCTATTAATGGAGATATCAGCCTGCAAGGGAAAGGGTTCGATCCCTACGAAGGTGTGTTCTCCGTTGAGACTGATCTGCGTGAAACCATTATCAGGGCTGATGAATTCTTCGAAAACGAACTCTATCTCGACCGGTTTGTTACTGTCCTTGAACTCGATAAAAGTGATCTGAAGGGTGACCTGGTTGTTCAACTGAGGGATTTTGGACTACTTCGAACAAACGCTGCTATTGGCAACATAGAAGAGCTGACAGATTTCCAGGTTCAGGGTGAACTTATCGGCTTGAATCTGGAAAGTTTCGATGATCTCGATAATCCAAGCAGTAATTTGAATCTCCGCTTCAATATTCAGGGAGAACATACTACTGATAGCCCAATCTATGCAGAACTGGAAGTCTTACCCTCAAGATTTGGAGATATAACGATCGAAACTGTTCAACTCCGTGCCATGCTGGAGAACGAGGAAGTAACGCTCGATACCCTCTTCTGTGATATTGGGGGGAACCTGTTTGAGGCAACAGGATTCTTCAGCCAGGAGAGAGAGAGTAATGCTGACTATATCTTACATATCAACAATCTGAAACCACTTTTGACCTACCTGGAGCTTCCCGAAGATATGATTGAAACAGAGGGGAAATTAAGCGGGCATCTGCAGGGTAAACTGGATGACCTCATCCTGGTAGCCGAACTTGTCTTAAACGAGCCTCGCTATGAAGATATCTACAGTGATAAGATTACCGGTAGTTTCTTTGTTACGATGAAAGAGGAATTTATTCTCGTCTGGCTGGAAACAAATGCCTATAATATTCTGATTGGCGAGATCCCTCTGGAGAGAGTTACTGCTTTCGGTAATCTCCATCAAAACAGATTGAGTATCTCTCTCGATGCCAGACAATCAGAAGATGTCACCTTCAACCTGGAATCCGATATCGTCATGAATGAGGAGATCCTGGTTGCCCTCGATAAATTACAGATCAAACTGGAAGATGATACTTGGAAACTGAGCGAAAACAGGGCTCTGATAAATATCAGTGATGAAACATTTACATTTACAGATTTCGTATTGAAATCGGGAGAACAAAATATCGACCTGGAAGGAGTATTCTCGCTGAAAGATAGAAGTAATCTGAGATTCTCGATCGATCGGTTCGATATAACCTCTCTTTCTGCTTTAATAGATGATATTCCATTCTCTTCCGGAAACCTCGATCTCGATTTCCAGCTTCAGGGAATGCCTGATAGTCCTGAGATAGTGAGTGATACAAGAATCTATAATCTCAGCTGGGAAGAGGTTTCGAATCTCTCTTCGGAACTCTCACTTACTTATAATCCTCAGAATCAGTATGCAACAACAGATATCAGAGTTCTCTCCGAGGAAGAGCCATATGCCTTCATCGATGCCACGATACCATTATTAATTACTCTTAATGGCGGATTCGAACTCTATGAAGATCGTGACTTCCATCTCAACTTCTGGACTAACGATCTGGAACTCTCTCTGGTTGATGATTTCGTAGAGGATATCAGAGGCCTTTCGGGGATATTGAGGACCAATCTGACCCTGAGTAATACCATTAATGATATCAGAGCTGAAGGGTCACTAAAGCTTATAGACGTAAGATTATCAGTTCCAGAACTCGGCACCTCGTATCGCAACCTTAATCTCGATCTTCTGTTTGAAGATGATATCCTGAACATAGACAGACTGGCAATGAGGTCAGGACAAGGCCGTTTCAATGGAAAGGGATCGGTCACACTGGGAAGTGATATAATCAAAAGACCTTCGGAACAGTCTACGGGGCAGGTGACTCTTTTCGACCTGCAGTTCGATCTCGAAGATTTCCCACTGATCAATACCAGAGCTTTGAACCTCATCTCCAGAGGAAGACTACAGGTTAACGGCTCCCTTGAGGAACCAAGGGTCAGAGGAAACATCGTAATTAACCGAGGAAGAATTAACCTGGATGAATTGCTCGATCTGATAGATGAGACTGGCGAAGAACCTTTACTTGTAGAAGCCAGAAGGAAGATCTTTGCTGCGGAAGAATATACCACCGATGAAGTAGAAGAAGAATCAAACGGGTTCACTATAGACAGGTTACGTGGTGAGCTTACCGTCAGTTTTCCTCGTAATGTCTGGATTAGAAGTTCCGATATGAACCTTGAAGTAAGTGCTGACCTGACTATCATAATCGAGGGTGGAGAATTTGAAATCTTTGGTAATGTCTCTACTATCCGTGGATACTATGCCTTCTATGGAAAGAGATTCCAGATCGTTACCGGTGATGTCGTATTCGGAGGTGGTAGTGAAATAAATCCACAACTAGCTTTAGAGGCAATATACAGCTTCCGTGGACAGGATTTGACACGCAATAATCTGAGGCTTCTTGTATCGGGCACCATGGAAGAGATGGAACTGGCATTCGAACTGAATGACCAGCCGATCGATGAGGCTGATGCAATCTCTTACATCATCCTCGGCCGATCTTTTGACGAATTGACTCAGGGAGAAAAGAACGAGGTCTCCGATCAAGCTCTCGCTATTGGTGGATTACTTGCTAACAGATTAACTGATCAGATAGCAACCGTTATCGGTGACAGCTTCAGTCTGGATGTTATCGAATTCCGTTCCGATACTGCAACCTCTCAGGTCGGTATAGAGATTGGGAAATATCTTACCGATAACCTTTTCATAAGTTATAAGCGAGATTTCAGTTTCAGTGATACAAAAGAACCGGTAAGTGAAGAAATACTTGTGGAGTATGAGATAACCAGATTTCTCTATCTGCAGTTGGTTAGAGTTGATGCAAAAGATACAGGTATGGACCTTATCTGGCGATATAAATGGAGATAAACTGAGAAACTGAGCTAATAACCTGAATCCAAACGATACAGAAAATCCTGCTCTGCAGTTATACTGACTGACCTCTCACCCTTACTTGATAAAAAATCCATTCTTATCACCTTGCCCTTCAGTATTCTCTCGGCCAACTTAGGCCATTCGATGATGGTTAGACCTTCTCCGAGAAATTCGTCAAGCCCCAGTCCGATAAGATCTTCTTCTGAATGCAGGCGATAGAGATCAATATGGTGGATACAAAAATTGGGTGTAGTATATTGATTGATCAGTACAAAACTGGGACTGGTAACAAGATCATTGCTCCCGAGAGCTCGGCATAGAGCTCGGGTAAAAAAGGTCTTCCCACTCCCGAGATTGCCATAGAGAGCTAGTATATAACCCTCTCCAATCAGCGATGCTATTCTCTCCGCAATTCGTGTAGTATCCTGCTCCTTATCTATTATATATCTTCGTATCATCAATAACCGCTTAACTCAGTACCAGTAACTACCTCTCATTTTGATCGGCAGACTGCCAGAGGAAGAATCATCTCTTCCATCGATATCCCACCATGTTGAAATGTTCCATTGAACTGCTTCTGATACTGATGATATGAATTTGGATAGACGAAGTAATAATCATCCTTGGCAAAGATGAAATTATCGACAATATTTTTTGCCGGCAGACCATAAAGATTGGGACTCTTAACATAGACCGCATGCCGTTCATTACAGGTTAGATTCTTACCCTGTTTGTAACGGACGGTCATGGAAGTGTCTTTATCACCTACCGCCTGTGTAGCTCTGTTGACTTTTATTGAACCGTGATCCGTGCTGATGACAACAATTGCGTCCTGTTTACTGATTACTTTGAGAGCTTCATAGAGCGATGAATGAAGAAACCAGTGCTTGGTGAAAGCTCTCAATGCCTGCTCGTTCGGAATTGTCTCCTGAAGGATCTGGTCTCTTGAACGGTGATGAGTCAGCAGATCGAGGAAGTTATAAACGAGTACGACAAGTTTTTCTTTGCTCCAGGTTTCTATCTTTCTAATAACGAAATTACCCTCTTCGATATTAAATATCTTCACATATTTACTCGAAGGATCAAGATTCAGACCGAGATCATTAAGATGAGCATCGAGAAGTTGATGCTCATTACGGTTTCTGCTGTTCTCCATCTCGGCGAAATCGACCCAGTAGGAGGGGAATTCGTTGGCTATATCATTTGGGAGCAATCCACTGAACAGCGAATTCCTGGAATAAGGGGTTGCTGTCGGTAAAATGGAATAGTAAAGATCCATATTAACATTGAAGAGCTCTGAAATAAAAGGCTCGATCGCGTAATACTGGTCAAGTCGAAGACAGTCCAGAATGATGAAATACACCGGCTTATTCTCTTCCAGCAAGGGGTTTATATATTCACTGATCACGTCATAAGAAAGAGCCGGACGCTCGTCACTCTTCAGCCAGCGGGGATACTGTTCCTCGATATAATTACAGAATTCGGAATTACAGTTACGTTTTTCGAGAAAATGCATCTGGGTCAGTGCAGGATCGTTAAATTCGTCAATTACCAGATCCCAGCGACATATTTCGCGGTATATATCTGCCCAGTCTTCCCAGTTTGGTTTGGTAAAAAGCCTCTGATTGATCTTCGTTGAAAACTCAGAATACTCCTCTCCAATACGGTTATGCCTGATCTCATCAGCCTGAAAGATCTTCTTGATGGCCATGATAATCTGGTTCGGATTGATCGGCTTGATCAGATAATCGGCTATCTGGCTGGCTATCGCCTTCTCCATCAACCCCTCTTCCTCACTCTTGGTGATCATGATTACCGGCAATGATGGATTGATAACCTTTATCTCCTGCAGTGTACTCAAACCGTCTAATCCGGGCATCATCTCATCGAGCAGGACAAGATCATATTTATCTTCCAGTACGGTGTCAATTGCATCTCTTCCGTTTGTGACAGTTTTAACCTGATAATCTCGTTCTTCCAAAAACATTATATGTGGTTTTAGATGTTCAATCTCGTCGTCAACCCATAAAATCTTAACTTTCTGCATACTCTTATCCTCTTTATAATTAAATAGTTGTTATCTGATCAGATAGTGAGTTCACTATCCTTAATCCGTGCCTGTCGTTCCTTGATTTGTTCCTCTATCTCGTTCAGGTCTCTATCCTGAAAATAGAGAGCCAGCTTAAACATCAATTCCTTGCGTGAACAGTTAAAATACGTTACCAGCTTCTCCAGAAAATGCTCGGTGAAGACATCCTTCATGCTCTTCTCTTTTTTCTCTTTTAAGTCTTTGATCTTCTCCTTCAAGAGAGTAGTCTTCTCCTCGCGTGCTTTCTGTAACCATTGTTCCTGCTCTAATGGATTAGATTTCTTGAGGACTGGCCGCAGCACATTCAACTTATCAAGCCCGATGTTAACCAGCGACTCCTCATCCAGATTCAACTGACCGACGTAATACTTGTAATTATTAACCAGCCTGCTGACCAGCGATCCGGCGAGATTGAACTCATCCTCGACAAAATCCTTGAAATTATCATAACCATAGATTCTATAAACCTGTTCTTTCTTCATTTCGGTCAACAATTGACCCAGTTCAACAAAATGCTCTTCCATTTTCTCACGCATAGTTGCCAGTGCATGACGTCTCTCTTCCAAATTCATTGAAGACAATTTTACCCCTTTCTTAAAAATACTTCCTTAGTGATAACTCTTAAATCATTATTCCGTATCAGTTAACGGAAAATAGACATGCTCTATATCCGGGAATTTCCTGCTCTCTACTTCCTCTTTGTAACTCTTCAGTCCTTCCCGGATAATATCTGCTACATCAATATAACACTTTGCAAATTTTGGTCGAATATCTGAGAGGTTAAAAAGATCGTGAAATACCATTACCTGACCATCGGTAAATCGTCCGGCTCCTATTCCAATAGTTACAATATTCAACTCTTCTGTAACCTGCCTGGCCAGTTGTTCAGGTACTGCCTCAAGAACCAGCATAATAGCACCAGCTTCTTCGATTGCTTTTGCCTCTTTAATGAGTTGATTTGCTTGATCGGGCTGTTTTGCCTGGACCTTGTAACCACCCAGCTTGTGTATAGATTGAGGAGTAAGACCCAAATGCCCAACAACAGGAATCTCGCAATCGACAATACCCCTGATCATCTCTAATCTGGAAGGACTTCCACCTTCCAGTTTTACAGCATTTGCTGCACCTTCGACTATCAGGCGTGCTGCATTGATCTTGCTCTGCTCAACACTCGTATGGAACGTCATAAATGGCAGATCTGCTATTATAAAAGTATCATCGGCCCCTTTTCGTACTATCTTCGTGTGATAAATTATCTCATCAAGGGTTACTCCCAGAGTATCTTTCTCGCCCTTGACTACCATGCCGAGACTGTCTCCAACCAGAATCATATCTATCTCCGCTTGCTGGACCAGCTTAGAGGTGTAATAATCATAAGCAGTGATCATGGTAAGTGGTTCTGATCGTTCTTTTCTCTTATTGAGTTCATGGAGTTTCAACATATTTTATCCTTACGACTCGTTTGCTTAACCAACTAATCAGGTGGGTTTCTTGTCAATATAATCTTCACGTTCTCCTGCTTTGAACAGCATTATTAACGAATAGAGAGCAAACTGTCAGATATGAGATATTTCAAATCATCCCTCTGTAATCATCGCTATAAACCGATCTGATTTCTTCCAGTAGTAGTTGAAGCTTATCCGCAGAAATTGCCTCTCTTATTCGTTTCATCAGGTTATTGTAATAATGAATGCTGTGCAGAGAAGCTAACCTCATAGCGAGCATCTCATCAATATTGAAAAGATGCCTGAGATAGGCTCTGCTGAAAGTTCTGCAGGTATAACAGTCACAACCTGGATCAAGGGGACCAAAGTCCTCTTTATAGCGAGCTGCTTTAATTATCACCTTCCCACGGGTAGTGAAGACCGTTCCCTTACGGGCATTCCGGGTCGGCATTACACAATCGAACATATCTATTCCATTCATAACATTAACAAGCAGATCGAGTGGGGTTCCGACACCCATAAGATAGCGAGGTTTGTTTTCTGGCAAGACTTCATCAAGAAATCCGGTGATCCGGTACATATGTTCTTTCTCTTCTCCAACAGCCAGGCCACCAATAGCATAACCGGGAAAATCCATATTGATTAATGCTCTGGCAGACTCTTCCCGCAGATCTTCATAAATACCCCCCTGAACTATGGCAAAAAGAGCCTGTATATCGTTACCTTGATGAGCTTCCTGACATCGTTTTGTCCATTCCAGAGTTAAGGCCATCGATTCTTCGATATACTTTTTAGTAGCTGGATAGGAGGGACATTCATCAAAAGCCATAATGATATCCGCACCCAGGGTTTTCTGAATCTCCATGACCTTCTCGGGAGTAAAAAAATGATAACTGCCATCAAGATGGGATTGAAATCTGACTCCTTCCCGGGTTATCTTTCTCAATCCTTGCAGGCTCATTACCTGAAAGCCACCACTATCGGTTAATATCGGTTTATCCCAGCTCATAAAACCGTGCAGACCGCCTGCACGTGAGATGAGTTCATGACCTGGTCGAAGATAGAGATGATAAGTATTGCCAAGAATGATCTGCACTCCACTGCTGTCGAGATCTTCGGGAGAAAGAGTCTTAACTGCTGCAGAAGTCCCGACTGGCATAAATACTGGAGTATGAATCACCCCATGCGGTGTCTCCAATTTCCCCAGACGTGCTTTCCCTGTTTTCTTCTTCAACTCGAAACGAAAAATCTTACACCTCACTAATCCAGGAACATAATCCTGGCAGTCACATTACTCGATCAATTCTACCGGTTCTTCGATTACCTCGATCTCCTGTTGCTGATATCTCATCGCCAGGTTTCTACCAAGTAACCGGGATATATCATTATAGAATACGAAGATCATCAGGGCTATGATGATCATAAAGCCAATCTGCTGGATCAGGGCTTGAACTCTTAAGGATAGAGGTTTACCAGTTATACCCTCGATAATATAAAAGAAGATATGACCTCCATCAAGAACCGGGATCGGCAGAAGGTTCATAATCATCAAGATCAGACTGATCGAAGCAACAAAAGCAATGATAGCTCCCCAGCCCATGGCTGTCGTCTGTCTCGACATCTCTATGATCATTACTGGCCCGCCTATCTGATTCCTCACATTTACCGGCCTGGTAATAAGGCGAAAGAGTGCGTAGTAATTGACAGCAATGAATGTTACAGACGATATAACTCCATATTTTACTGAGTCGTATAATCCGTATCGCTGAAAATAACTGACAGGTGCCTGTTGAGTGATTCCGATCACCTTCTGATCACTTTCGGTAAGAAAGCTCGTCTCCAGAGAAACGACTGAGGTAAAGACTTCACCATCTCTATCAATCATTAACTCGACCTCGTTGGTCTCGTGACTGGAGATCAGATCCCTCATATCATACCAGTTGCCAACTTCTACCCCGTCGACTGCGAGTATCCTGTCTCCTTCACGTAATCCGGCCCTGTAAGCCGGCATTCCTGGAGCTACAGATCCGATCACCGACGGTACTTCCGGCTGAATATCTGTATACCAAGTCAATGGCTGGATATCCATAGTAACCATGTTGATCAGTGTTTCATCCCTTAACAGGGTTATCTCATTGAGCTCATCTTTTCTGGTCTTCTCCGTGAGTTCACTCCAGTAATAAACATCATGATTATTTATTGCTACTATCTGATCTTCCGGTTGGAGTATATTCTCCATTCCCGGAGATACTCTTCCTACTACAGGCAGATGATCCTCTATGGTCCGCCCGATACCGAATGAGAGTGAAAAGAGCAACAACCCGAGAAGTAGATTTGCTAATGGACCGGCAAATACAATGATAACCCTCTTCCACCATGACTTGCCGTAAAAATCGTTTTCACCAAACTCGTCCCCTTGCTGGGGTTCGTCTCCACTCATTTTGACATAACCACCCAGAGGAATCAGAGAAAGTAAAAAATGTGTTCCCCTGTATTTAAAGCCCAGTAATTTCGGGCCAAATCCTATCGAGAACTTCTCAACATTGACCCCCAATGCACGAGCAGCTACAAAGTGTCCCGCTTCATGAATGATGACGAGAACCCCTAAAGCTATCAGAACTCCAATGATAAACAACATAAGCCTCCAATCGATCCAATAATCTATCGATTCATCCAGACTTTTCCCCGACAGCATAAGGTCAAGAGTTTTTATATCCTCTACTCAAGCCGGATGATAATCTTCACCAAATATATTGACTCCCTGCTGATTTGATTTTAATTTGCCAGAAATGAAGTTAACTTGTTACAGAGAATAGAACAAACAGGGAGGATGAAGATGACAGATTTTTCTATCACAGAGATCATTAAAATGGCGATATTAATCGAGCAGAGTGGCTTCGCTTTTTATGATAATGCTTTACGAAACAAGCACTTGAAGCCAAAGGGGAAGGAGTTGCTGGAAAAATTGAGAGATCAGGAGAAACAACACGAACACTTCTTCGAAAATATACAAAACCAGCCAGATCTTGAAGCGATTGACCTCGGTCCTGACCAGGAGATCGTTAACGATTATCTGAAAGCAATAATAAACTATCGTATTTTTGATAATCCAGATGCTGCTATTAAGCGAGTAAACGAAGCAGAAAATGAGCTGCAGCTTGTCAAAATCGCTATTGATTTTGAGAAGGATACACTTCTCTATTTTCAGGGTATCAGAGATATAATTAAAGATTCCAGAGCTAAAGATATTCTGGAAAAGATTATTAGAGAGGAGATTTCACATATTCTCTGGTTAATCCTCTACCGTGATAAATTATAGGATTAACTATGTGTGAAATTACAGGATATAAAGAAGCAGGAAAGAGAGGAGGTAATCCGTTATGCTGACTGATATAGAAATAGCTCACAAGGCTACCCAGAAACATATATATGAGATAGGCAAAGCAATTGGGTTGCAAGAGACCGATCTTGATCTTTACGGAAATCAAAAGGCCAAAGTTACTTACAGTGCTTTAAAAAGAATCGAGAAAAATCCTTTCGGAAAGTTGATTTTGGTATCCGCTATTACACCAACACCGGCCGGAGAAGGTAAGACAACTACCTCAATTGGACTCTCTATGGCTCTTAACAAGATCGGCAAAAAGTCTATTGTTGCCATCAGAGAACCTTCGATCGGTCCAACCCTGGGTATAAAAGGTGGTGCTGCAGGCGGTGGGTATTCTCAGGTATTACCAATGGAAGATATCAATCTCCATTTTACCGGAGATATGCATGCCATAACTGCTGCTCACAACAATCTTGCTGCTCTTGTTGATAATCACATCTACTCCGGAAATAGACTGAACATCGACCCGGTCAAGGTTCTCTGGAGACGTGTACTCGATGTTAACGACCGCTCTCTTCGTCAGGTAATTATTGGTCTAGGCGGTAAAGGGCAGGGTATTCCCCGAGAAGAAGGATTCGATATAACCTCTGCTTCCGAATTGATGGCAATACTCTGTCTCTCAAATAACCTAAACGAGTTAAAAGAAAAGATAGGCAGAATTACTATTGGCTATACACATGATAATGAACCTGTCACTGTCAGTATGTTAGATGTTCATGGCAGCCTGGCAGCTCTGCTTAAGGATGCTTTACGACCCAATCTTGTTCAGACTATAGAGAATACCCCTGCATTCGTTCATGGTGGCCCCTTTGCTAACATTGCCCAGGGAGCTAATAGCATCCTGGCAACCAAAACAGCTCTCCGCCTTTCAGACTATGTAGTAACCGAAGCAGGCTTTGGCTTCGATCTGGGTGCAGAGAAGTTCTTTGATATCGTCTGCCGTTATGGTGATTTCTGCACCTCTGCCGTTGTTCTGGTAGCAACGGTGAGAGCACTCAAACTACACGGTGGAGCAAAGCTCAAAGAACTGTCTGATCCTGATCCAGAAGCTGTTAAGAAGGGGCTGGTCAATCTGGAGAAGCATATAGAGAATATCGGTAAATTCGGGATGAAATCGGTTGTAGCCTTGAATAGATTCTCCTCTGATACAGAAGAAGAGTTGAAAGTCGTTACCGATTTTTGCTGGGATAAGAACACCGACGTAGAGATAGTCGATTATTTTGCTGAGGGAAGCAAAGGAGGCTTGAATCTAGCCGAGAAAGTGGTAGATTTGATCGAAAAAGAGAAATGTACTCTGAATCCATTGTATGAATGGAATTCGCCAGTAGAAGAGAAGATACATAAAGTAGCTACAGAGATATATGGTGCTGAAAATATCGACTTTACCAAACATGCCAGAAAGGAACTGAGAAAGATTTATAAAAACGGATTTGATAAGTTACCTGTCTGTATAGCAAAAACTCAGAAATCACTCTCTGATAATCCGGAACTACTGGGGAGGCCGAAGGACTTTCTTGTCACAGTGCGGGAGATCCTTATAGCTTCTGGAGCTGGATTTCTGATCCCGATAACCGGAGATATTATGAGAATGCCCGGCTTGCCGAAGAAACCCAATGCCGAACTTATCGATATTGATAACGACGGTAACATTAGCGGTTTATCTTGATCCGAACCTGCTGACACCTATCTAAAACTATTGAAACGAAAAGGGGCGTATGAATTCATACGCCCCTCACTATATTCTGAATTCAATCAGTTATTATTTCATCAGAATCATCTTCTTCGTTGAAGAATAGTCTCCACTCTTCATGCGATAGAAGAATACACCACTACCGGCATCTCTGTTCTGATCTGTCTTACCATTCCAGACTACTGAATGAGAACCTGCTTCCATAAATCCATCAACAACGGTAGCTACTTTCTGACCTTTCACATTAAAGATCTCAAGGCTAACCAAACCTGCCTGATCGAGGGCAAAGCTGATAGTTGTTTCCGGATTAAACGGATTGGGATAATTACCCATCAATCTGGTAGCTGTTGGTGTATCAAGATAATCATCCACATCAACTTCCAGGACACTCTGGACATGGAAGTCATCTATGAAGAGGATGAAAGCATCATCAGATACACAGTTGATTCCAATCCAGACACCTTGATTATCCCAGTCTGAAAGATCAAATGAATACTGAGTCCATCCTGTTGGTACTTCCTCATAAGGCTCTTCTGTTATGATGTTGAATGTAGTCGGATTCATACTTGTTGCAGAAACTCCAACTCTCATTCTTTCCAGACCATAAGCATCAGTATAAGATCTTGCCCAGAAAGAGAGGGTGGAATTTTCTCCCAACTGGAGCTGTGGCGTAATCATCCAGTCGTTGTTGACTGCATTCTGTGCTGCAAATGAAGCTGCCATCTTATCACCACTGTAAGCTTCTTCATCCAGAGGAGGTGTGGTCTGTGATGGATTGAATATCATAAATGCCATTGCTGATCCAGCATTCGGGAAATCGACATCCTGGAAACCGTAGGTAGGTGACTGATCCAGATCTATCAAGGTCCAGGGTGGGAATAAGAGTGCAAAATCTTCATAGCTTTCGAAATCGTCGAACAACACGGAAGATATTTCGGTATTAATTGTCACTACGTTTGACGGATCTGATTCACCTTCATCATACAAAGCAGTAACATAATACTGATACAGACCCGGTTCCAATCCACTATCAAGATAGGTTGTCTCATCTACTTCAGCAATATTGACATCATTACGGTAAACGCGATAATTGATCTGTCTGAGATCGGCTGTTCTCGGTGCTGCTGCGCCTTCTCTGTTCTGAATCATTGAAAGTTCGCTGATCTCAGTAGTATATTCGACCTGATCAAACTTAACTGCCTCAGCAACATGATCACTTCTCCTTGCCTTTCCAATCGGTGTGAGCTCTCTGCCTGCAGCAAAAGAGGCGAAACCCTGAATGTTCCAGTTGGAATTAAAAGTCGGTAGAAGTGACAACATAGTATCCCAGGTATTATTTAACCAGACCATATTTCCGATACCATCAAGAGCCGGTCCAATATCTCCACCAGCGGGGTGGCCAGAAACGAAATCGAGATGATAGCCAATCCAGAGCTCTTCAGTTCCGGAAATGTAAACCGGATCATCGAGTTCTACAGTATTCCAGGATTCAAATTGAGGATTGGGTACGTTCTGATCTACAACCAGAGTTCCCGGATTTGTCGGAGTTCCACCTGTCCAGACATTGACATTAATACCTGACTCTCCCTGATATAGGTAAAACCTTACTTCGGTCAGATACTGACCAACTACGCCAAAGTCTGCCAGATGATCTGGAGAGAAACGGGCTGCTACTTTGAATGTTCCAGGTGCTGTCAAACCTATATTGTTGTAATTCTCTCCATCGTCCCAATGGAACCAATCACCAAATTCAGGTTCTTCCCAATTCAATAATACACTATCCTCATCAACCAGCGAAGCTGTCAGATTAAATGGAGGTGGTAACACTCCACCACCACCCTGTGGTGTTGCTTCTACACTGTTTGAAGGTTCAGATTCACCTTCTGTATAAACAGCAGTGACATAGTAGCTATAAGTAACTTCGTTCTCAACGTCTTCATCTGTATATTCGGTTAATAAGATCGGATCAACATTGATCATTGCGGTATCTCTATAGATGTTATAACCTAACAGATCTCTCTGATAGGCTGTCTGAGCCATTTCATGATCACCTGAGATGACAAAAGATGCACCTGATCGTGTCTGATACTGATTGATCATTTCATTAACAGGGATAACTCTCTCTGATTTCACCAGAGCTGTTCCGTCAGCCGGTTGAATCCAGAGATCAATTAAGAAATCTCCACCATCTGATGACATGGAATAATCACTGAAATCTGCCAGTGGCGCTATGACCGAATATCCGTCTAATGTGCCATCAGCACTAATACAGGGATATGCATCAGCTGCTGTGTTACCCATCGGCTCGATCAGAACGCCCATAAGCCCATCATTTCCTGCCAGGCCATCGAGATCTATATCCATTTCCCAGATATCATTTCCTGTTGTATCAAAAGGTCCGAAAACCTCTACTGACTGGAATGTGGTCCAGTCAACGACATGGATCTTATATTCCCAGGTTCCCATAACACCCCATGAGGCGTGACGGAAATCGACTATTTCCAGAGTTGCTCCGGGATAATCGGCCAGATCAAAAACGACGCCGTAACCGATGTTGAATTGCTGATAATATCCATCCACATGAGTATTTGAGTGCTGTCGTAAGAGAACTAAATCTGGTTCCTCACCAGGTTCGTCCCATTCCAGATGAACATAGCCATCACCAGCACTCGCTGTAAGATTTGTAGGTGGCAACAGTTGTGCATTAACACAAACTGTCAGACCCAAAAGTAAAAGCATGCTTAATATGGTTAACATTTGTTTCTTCATACATTCTCCTTAAATCGATTCTTGTTTCGCTAAGTTATTGTTGAACACTGTAATCATAACCCACTATGGCTATGAACCTTACTGCGACATTATAACTCATTATCATTACTCTATTTATACGATAATTACTCACATAAGACAATAAGCAGGTTCTTACGGACAAGACCTGTTCACTATCTAAATCTAACAGGTTATCAACCTGTTTCAACACTCATATCATATCTATGTATTCTTTTTCTCGCTCGATTTGATGTCAAGTAATATCAAATTGTCTGTATGAAAAGAGGGGAGAGCTATATTGCTCTCCCCTCCGGTTTTAATTGTCTTAGTGTTGCTGATTATTTCATCAGGATCATCTTCTTAATTGAAGTATAAGATCCTGCTCTCATACGATAGAAGTAGATACCACTACCGGCTTCTCTATTCTGGTCATTACGGCCGTTCCAGACCACTGTATGATGCCCGGACTCAAGCTCACCATTAACCAGTGTCCTGACTCGCTGACCTCGGATGTTATAAATATCCAGGACTACCTGGCTATCTTCCTGCAAGCTGAAGGATATGTTGGTATCGGGATTGAACGGGTTAGGATAGTTACCCTTGAGCTCGGTTACTACTGGATCTACTACGATCTCTTCGTCAGCACTAAGGATAGTGATCTCTTCAGTAAGAACAGGATCTGATTCACCTGTCGTATACTGAGCTATAACACTGTAAACATAAGTACCGTTGGGAACGTTCTCATCGGTATAGGTAAGGGCATTGAGCTCTTCTACCAGAACCGCATCATCACGCATTACTTTGTAACCGAGAAGTTCACGGCCAACATTTCTCTCACGTTCTGCTCTGTTGCGCTGGAGAGCGAGTCCGCGGGTCTCAGTAACCTCTCCTCTGGATACCCTGACCAGGTCAGAGTTACGGAAGGTTACATCACCAACACTGATATCGTCAACAAACCAGACATACCAGAGGCCATCGTTAGTCGGACCATCTACTGCCTGCCAGGCCAGCATGATCTCCTGGCCATTATAGTCATCCAGTGAGACTGTCATAGCATAATCGTAATAATTCCACTCGCCGGTCATAGCTGACAGATCCTGTAGGACTGTCCAGCTTGCTCCACCGTCGGTTGAGACCTTCACATAGTAGTGATCGGCATTAGTAGAACCGAGATAACCGACTGTCCAGTAGGTCAGTTCTGCGTCGGGTGGGCAGACAAAGGCTGGTGTCTTGAGCCATTCATCCTGATGGTTATAACTCCACCAGAGTCCACAATGATACTGGCCTATTGGTGAATATTCTGCGCTGGAATAATCGTTTACTGTCCAGTAACCAGGTGTAGGCGGTGATGTATCTGTGTTGACTCCGGTTATGGTCCATCCATCCGGGATTTGATTATTTTCGAAACCTGTATCCCAGTATTCGCCAAAGGTTGTTCCCGGGGCAAACCATTCCAGAACGACATTATTCTCATCAACAACTTCGTATATCAGTTCCACAACAGGAAGCAGTAACTCGATCAATTCAATATCATAAGTGAAGGTGGGTGTCGAGATTTCGACATTATGAGCTACATAATCTTCAAAGCCTGATAGCTCTGCTTCGATCATATAGGTTCCCAGCCAGACTGCAGGGAATACCAGAATCCCACTTGCCGGTGCTGTCATACTGTAAACATGATTGGGGTCTCCGTCCATATTGGTCAGAGTAACCTCTGCTCCGGTTACAGGATCACCTGAATTAGTCGTCAGGTTTATCGTAACCATGGCATTCATACTGTGATCGAGTGTATTGGAGAAAGCCGGTGGTGACAGAACATTGCCTGTATAGATAGCCTTCACGGCATACTGATAAACACCAGCATCGAGATCTGACCATTCTGTATCTGTATAGGTAGTATCTGAGGGTGAGGTTATTGTTGTCAGGTCCGTCCAGAGGTCTTCATTACCCTGATTCTCTTCCAGGAAGCGGTAGACCACATAACCTTCCAGTGCTCTCGTGTTACGGAGTGCATTTCTTGTCGAAGCTGCAGATGGTGCATTGTTATATAGAG
>Ga0334901_1001272_pt1 | contig 27571 bp, 15 predicted proteins | sample GraSluR3_MG_3_FD_207216 | JGI IMG/M metagenome (GOLD analysis project Ga0334901, IMG submission 207216) | Sludge microbial communities from methane-producing bioreactor in Wageningen University, Netherlands - Granular Sludge_15_08-R3 | ecosystem: Engineered > Bioreactor > Anaerobic >... | reverse complement strand
CGGAGGTATGCAGTTGCCGCTCCATGCGTGTTACATCTGAGTCTGCAATGCCGTATGCCTTCGCGGTCTCTCGTAGCGCAGAACGGAAACGGAAACGGTTATGATTCGCGACACGGGCACAATGGTCCCGGCCAAATCGGTCGATCACCAGATGCAGAATCGCATCCCGTTCATCCCATGCGAAATCGACGTCTATATCGGGAGGATCGGTTCTTCCCATGGAGAGAAACCGTTCGAAATAGAGGTTGTGGGCTATTGGATCGACGTTCGTGATCCCCAATGCGTACGAAACGGCAGATGCGGCACCGGAACCTCTCCCGCAGGTACGGCTGGTCAAAGAGACTATATCGTCCATAACAAGGAAATAGGAGGCGAAGCCCTTTTTTTCAATGATATCCAGTTCGTACTGAATCCGCTCAAGAATAGCGTCGGAGAGCTCTCCATAGCGAATTTCCGCACCTTTGAGCACTCGTCTGCGCAACTCGGCGGATACACTGGTCTCGATGCCTGCATAGGGCGGGAATACCAGTTCCGTGAACAGAGGGACCGCGGCGCAGAGATCCGCTATGGTCTCTGTATTCTCGATCGCTTCTGGCCAGGAGGAGAAAGTCGCCAGATACTGTTCATGACTGCAGAGTGTGCTCCCGTTCGCTTCCAGGTGTTCCTCCCCAATCATGCCAACGGTCGTTCCAAGGGCTATAGCCCGTAGCACACGATGCAGTTCGTATTGACTTTGTTCTATGATTGCTGTGTCCTCCAGAGCTGCAAGAGGGATTCCCAGGCGTCTCGCTGTTGGAATACTTCCGAGCCATCGTGGGGTTATAGCTGCATGGAGAGTCGGCACCGAGTCTGCAAGCCGCTCCAGTAGCGAAGGCTCTTTCGCCACTAGGATGAGGCCTTCGGAGTCGGATTGGAGTGCTGGTATGTAGTCGAATTTGGGATCAAGGTTGTGTTGTGTGATGAGGGTGCAAAGGCGTGAGTATCCCAGAGGAGTCTGTACGAATGCGAACAGAGAGCCGATTTCCGTGGTGAGCTGAGCCCCCACAATACACTTCAATCCATGCTTCCGTGCAGCTTCTCGACTCTCGTGAAGGCCGTACAGATTGTCTCTATCGGTTATGGCGACGGCGGTGCATCCCTGATTTGCCAGATGGGCTATGATACTTTTCGGTGAGGCTGTCCCCCACAGCAGGGAGTAGGCCGATCGGATTGCGAGTCGGCTAGGCATGGAGTGCCGCCGTTGCATGTGTGATAGCGGAGGCCCCAAACCGGCGACGTGTTGCATCGACTGCAGCCTGAAGTCGCTCCTCGCGTGAGGTTCCAGGAGGAGAGAACAGATCCGGTTCCCGCTGGGCGGGAGCCAATCGGAGTAGGGAGAGTTGTATACAGCGAATGCGAATCCGACGGCGCATTGCCTGGATCAGGGCATTCCAGGCCCCCTCGATGATCTGTTCATCAAAAAGCAGTGGATGCCGGCTTTTCCATGTTCCCTCACTTGAGGATCCATCGGCCCAACGTATGACAGTTCGAATCGCAAAGCATGCGAGCAGTTCGCTTCGCATGGCCAATCCTGCATCCTCTGCGGCAGACACAATGGCAGCACGGAGCTCTTCGGCGGCCAGTACGGGTTCGGAGAACTCTATGTCCCGTTGTACGGTACGTGTGTCGAGGGATCTGGAATCGACTGGTGTCGAATCCCACCCCCGAGCAGCATCTCTCAGGCGTACACCCCGCTTCCCAAGGAGTGCGATTACCTGCTGGTCACTCAAGGATGCCAACTCTCCTATCTCCTGAAAACCTGCAACGGCGAGCAGTTTCCCAATGCTGGGTCCCACACCGGGAAGAAGACGGATATCCTGCATGGAGAGGAACGCAGCTTCATGGCCCGAGCGAACCTGTGCGATGCCACTTGGTCGAATGGCTCGTGTTCCGATCTTTGCCACAAGCTTGTTCGAGGCTACTGCCACAGCCGGTTTCATGCCGAGATTCGCTTGTATCTCGTTGCGCATTCTCACTGCACAGTCGATCGGAGGGCCGAAGAGGCGAGAGGTCCCCGCTACATCGATATATACATGACCCCCTGGTTCCTGCTGGATAGTGGGTGAGAAACGGGAAACGATTGCGAGTATCTCTCGTTCTGCACGACCTCCTGCTACGGTTTCGGGGGGGACGATGGTGAGGGAGGGTGCCATGCGTATGGCCATTGCAACCGGCATTCCGGTAACGATTCCCTCTTCTGCCGCTCTCTGGGAGAGAGAGAGTACGACGTTTCTCGCTCCAACCGCTTTGGCTATGACGAATGCAGTATCCGACAACGACGGATTCTGGGCCATGGCAACCGCGGCGGCGAAATTCGTTATGTTTATGTGGATGATGTCTTCTTGATTGCTATCCATATGGAGCCTCTATTTCAGCATGTCTGCGAGCATGAGCGCATTTCTGGTAGCCTGACCGCGACGGTGATTGTTGAAATATACGAGCACGAGTTGCGTGGTTGCAGCCAGCCCTCTCACCCGTTCGGCTATGGCCACCAGCTCCTGCTGTGTGTAGAGATAGTCGTACCGTGCTGCGGCATTGGATCCCCACCAGTTCTCCTTGTTCCTGCCGTGCAGGCGTATATAGGCGAGCGACGATGTAGATACATCCATGATTGGAGGAGCCTGTTCTATCGCTGGCATGTCGAGTGAGACAAGAGCGATCTGTCGTTCTCGAAGCGCGTCGAGTGTTCGATTGTTGTACCACTGTCCATTTCTGAACTCGACAGCAAGTGGATACCCGTTGAACATGCGAAGTAGGGCATCGAGGTAGCGTCTTCTTTCGGGGTCGTAGTGAAAAGAGAGGGGGAATTGGAAGAGTATGGATCCGAGTGCCTCCCGTTCATGAAGGGGGGTGATCGCAGAGAGGAAGGTCGTGGCAAAGCCGCGCCAGGATCCAGTGTCTATCGAATGGGTCAGTGATTCGTGAGCCTTTATCGAAAAGGAGAGCTTTGGACCCTGGTTGTGCATTGCCAGTAGGCGGGAGGCTTCCGGCATGCGATAGTAACTGAAGTTCAGCTCGACTGTGGAGAAGATAGATGCGTAATGGGACAGGTACGAGTCGGCCTTCATCCCTTCTGGGTAAAACGGGCCAACCCACTCTGTGTAGCTATATCCAGATGTTCCGATCAGTATGGGTGTCATGCTTCTGGTATACTATACATTTGTATAGTAATCAAGAGAAATACTCTGCCTCTCTTCAGAATGCTCGGATTGCCCTCACTGCAAGGAGCTCTTTCTTCTCCAGTGGTTCCTGTTCGGCAATCCGGTAAGTTGAAATGAGAGCGATGAAGGGAACCCCCGCCGCCAGAGCTATCAAGAATACAAGATATTTCATCACTGAGGCGATGATACCACGCGGACTTAACCCAGGAAAGTCGATTTTTCACACGGATTACAACTCTTCTCATTTTTTCCGGTTGAGTTTGTCCCATTTCACGGTGATAATACCCGGTATGGATACACATATCATTCTTCTTTCAGGTGGTTCGGGAAAGAGACTCTGGCCGCTTTCGAACGATATTCGGTCGAAACAGTTTCTTTCGGTACTGCCGAATGGGCAGGGAGGCTTTGAGTCGATGGTTCAGCGGGTGCATAGACAGCTGAGAGGAGAGTTTCCCCACGAGCGGGTCGTGATCGCGACCGGAGCGGCACAGAAAGAGCAGATTGAGGCACAACTCGGCTCGTCTGTCTCAATCGTCTGCGAGCCTGCTCGACGCGATACGTTTCCTGCCATAGCTCTATCGTGCACCTATCTGGAGGATGTCTGCCGCGGGAATGCAGACGATGTCGTTCTCGTTCTTCCGGTCGATGCGTATGCTGATCAACACTATTTCTCCATTGTACGTCGCATGCAGGAGGCGGTCGAGAACCGGAATGCTGATATCGTTCTCATGGGAATCACGCCGACGTCGCCCTCGAGCCGGTTCGGCTATATGCTTCCCGGACTCCACCAAGACACCCATATCGTCATAGATCGTTTTGTGGAGAAACCGAGCGTTTCGGATGCCGAACGATTCATAGCCGAGGGTGCATGCTGGAATGGAGGGGTCTTCGCTTTCAGACTGGGGTACCTGATGGATATCGTGCGGACTCGGATCGGTTCGTATCCATTTGACGCGATGCTCGACCGATATGCGAACCTGGACCGTATCAGTTTCGACTATGCTGTGGTTGAGAACGCTCAGTCGGTAGCCATGATCCCCTATGATGGCACCTGGCGAGACCTCGGAACATGGGACATGCTTGTAGGGGAGATCGGCAGTTGCGGTCTCGGTCCTCAGGTGCACCACGATACGGAAAAGACGGTCGTGGTGAATGAACTCACTATTCCTGTAGTCGCCGTCGGTACGGACCGACTGGTCATCGCTGCGACCGCCGATGGCATTCTCGTGAGCGACCTCCAGAAAAGTGCACAGGTGAAACCCATCGTGGATACCCTTACCGATGCTCCACGACATATGCAACACACATGGGGAACGAGTACCGTCGTTGAACGAAAGATTGAAAGCGACCGTATGGTCCATGAGGTGAGCATCGTCCGAATCGAAGCGACACAAACGCTCTCTCTGGAACCCGACCCCTTGTTCTCGCGAACGTTGGTTGTGCTCGAGGGCTCTGGTACTATCACATGCGACTCCTCGATCAAACCCATCATAGCAGGGACTTCGGTAAGTCAGACTCAGGGAGCGTCCATTCAGATCGAGGCCAAGGAGCGTGTGGTGCTAGTTGAAAGTCTCATATTTGCTCCGTAGAAAAGGACTTTTCGTTTTTCTCTGCATCATGCCTTGTCGATTGGTCACCGATTCTTTACAATGTAAAAAAATTGAAATGATTCCATGATTTTTTTTGACAGCGCATGAAGCCACAGGGAGGCGGTATGGTTGGTCGTAGAAAGGTTCGGTTGCTCGTATCGATCGTGGTACTGCTCTCTCTGGGAGTTTCCTGTACACCCGATACATCGCGGAGTGCAGAGGTCGAGTCGGTTTCAGCTGCAACCGACTATACTCAGCTGGTGACCTCAGCTGTGAACGTGACACGGGGATCGCTTCGACCAACGGTCGTATCGAGTGGGATCGTCCAGGGGCAATCAGAGGTCTTGGCCGTTGCTCGGACACCCGGCATCGTGGAGGCTGTCCATTTCGATCTCGGAACCCGCGTGAATCAGGGTGATACGCTGGTTACGCTGGACAGCACCGTTGCAGCGCTTTCGATGAGTCAGATAGAGCGCCAGGTGGAGAATGCTAGAAGCGCGCTCGAAGTGGATCGGCAGCTGTTCGATCGGGGTGCCATATCTCGCAGTACGCTGAATCAGACTCAAGCAACTCTCTATGGTCTTGAAGCACAGCTTGCACGGTCGCAAGAGACGGTACGAGACTCCAAGATCACCGCAGCAATGGCAGGGTACATCGCAGAACAGGGATCGACCCTGCACCCTGGAGATACACTTCAGGCAGGACAGACCATAGCAAGAATCATAGATCTCGATAATCTTCGGGTATCGCTTTCGCTCGGCCAGTCACAGATATTCTCGGTAGCAGAGGGGGCAGAAGCCAAGGTCGATATCTCTACTCCCACTGGGCCCATAAGCACAGTGGGTTCGGTACGAGCAATCAGCGCAGGCAGCGATCCTAGGACCGGGAGCTGGACAGTCCTCGTTGACTTTCAGAATCCTGAGCCGCGGAGAATCAGAGCAGGAGTCTCTGCACGGGTGACGATCTTGAACAGTAGTGCTGAGCAGTACCTGCTGGTACCGAATGCAGCTCTGGTGAACCGAGAGGGGAGTACCTATGTATACGTCATGAGCAACGGATCGGCTGAGTTGACAGCTGTCCGAGTGATCGACCGATACGGGGATAAGACTGCGATAGAACCAGAGGACGATGGTATGGATCTGGAGGGGATGGCGGTCTTGACCACTGGTCTCTCCCGAGTGAACGATGGTGCGTCTGTTGTGACACAGTATCAGTAGGCGGGAGCGTTACCAATGGATATACACGAAAAACTGAAGGATCAGCTCTCACGTCCAAGCATTGGACGATTCTCGGTGACAAAGCCGGTATTGGTTACGATACTCATGATCACGATACTTGCACTCGGTGTCTTCAGTATCGTACGGCTTCCACAGGAGCAGTTCGCTGAAGTACCTTTCTACTGGGTGAACATCATCGTTCCGTATCCAGGAGCGAGTGCAGAGGATCTGGAGTCCTCCGTCACCATTCCTGTGGAGAATGCATTTCAGGGGATCTCGAAACTCAAGGGGATAACGTCGACCACGAGTGAAGGGCTCTCGCTTGTCAGAGTGGAATTCGACGACGGAATATCGAACGATGAGTTTCAGAGACTCTATCAGGAGGCCCAGACCCGTTTCAGTCAGGTGTCGTTACCCGATGGAACACTCGACCCACTTATCGATGACTTCTCATCAGCCGACTTTTTGCCGGTGGTCGAAGTCGTGGTCAGTGGAAACCTTCCCTACGAACAGTTGAGACAAGAGGCTCTCTATCTCAGAGACAGGATTCTCCGCGTCTCGGATGTCTCCGATGTCGATATCATCGGGTTGCCCGAGCGACAGATTCTCGTCCATTTGGATCCGGTTCGCTTAGCAGCTCTCGGTCTTTCGGTGAACGAGGTCGTACGGGCTGTTCAGGATCAGAATCGTGTCATTCCCGGGGGCACGCTCACCAGTGGTTCTCGAGAGTATCTGTTGAGGACGATCGGTCAGATCGAGCAGGTGGATGATATTGAAGATGTCATCGTACGTCGCTCATCTACCAGTGCAGGCATGGTGCAAGTGAAGGATGTCGCTCGTGTGATCGATGGATTCGATCCCGACGCCTCGATCTCACGCTTCAACGGTTCTCCCTCGGTATCGCTGAGAGTCACAAAGGTTCCTCGTGGTAGCTCAGTCTCGGTGGTCTCGGGTACACGATCCATCGTGGAAGAAGCGTCGCAGGATCTGAGAACCGGAGCTGAACTGACCCTGTTCAACGACTCCACCGTGCAGATTGCATCGAGCATCTCAGTTCTTGCCACGAATGCGATCATGGGTCTGGCTATCCTACTGGTGATTCTCTGGCTCTTCATAGGGTTCAGAAACGCCCTCATGACCGCCCTCGGTATTCCGGTGACATTCGCTCTTACGTTCATAGCTCTGGATCTACTCGGAGAGACGATCAACACCAATACCTTGTTCGGTCTCGTGCTGGTCCTCGGGTTGATCGTGGACCATGCGATCGTCATCATCGAGAACTCGTACAGTTATCAGCAGCAAGGGTTATCCCGTCATGATGCAGCAATCATCGGTACCAATCAGGTCGTGTGGCCTATCATTGCCGCAACGGGAACGACAATCGCGGCGTTTCTTCCCCTCATGATTATCCCCGGTACCATCGGCAAGTTCCTCAGGGTGATCCCACTCACAGTCACCATCGCACTCATAGCGAGTACTGGAGAGTCCCTGTTCATTCTCCCCAGCCATTTCGCAGATTGGGGAAGAGAGAAGCGAAACGCAAAAAAGCGACAAAAAGGTGCATGGTTCGAGGGTGTTCAGCGTGGGTACCGGAAGATCTTTCATCTCTTCTACCGGATCAAAGCTGTGGTTCTCGTGCTCTTCCTTGTCATCATGGTCGGCTCATTCGCTCTCGTGACATATCTGGACGTGGATCTCTTCTCTGCTGAGGATTTCAGCTACTTCACCATCGACATCGCAACTCCGAAGGGCAGTAGTCTGGCAATGACCGATTCCGTCGTTCGGGAGTTTGAAGCAATACTCCTTCCTAAGGTAGGAAACGGCGAAGTCCTCTCCATAAGCAGTAGTATCGGAGCAGCTTCCGGAGATTCGGGAACCGGAACCACCTCGAATGTGGCCGAGATCACAGTCGATCTTGCCGAGCAGGACGAAGGGAGAGAGCGGAGCATTGAGGAGATCATCCACGAGATCGAGCGTGAAACCTACTACATTGGAGGAGTTGAGCAGGTGTTCTTCAGGAAAGCTCAGAACGGACCACCCACGTCTGCACCCTTGAGCTATCGTGTTTCTGGAGACAACTACGCAAGTCTGGTAGAATCCTCAAGAGAGCTCATGCAGATATTGAGCACTGTCGAAGGTGTGAATACGGTCGAAAGTGACTACGAAGAGGGGAGTCCTGAGCTGAAGATTCGTCTCGATCCTGAACGGGCTAGTGCACTGGGAGTTACCGTGAACACACTGGGAATTTTTATCCGTGCTCGATTCGAAGGGATTCCGATCGGTTCGTTCTTCTCGAACAATGAGGAGATAACCATCGTGGCCCGGTTCGACTACGATGGTTCGGTTGGATTCGAGGACCTGGAACAGGCGATGATTCCTACCGATGATGGACGACTGGTTCCATTCTCCAGTGTTGCGAATGTTGAGTTTGGTTCTTCTGTCGGCTCGATCAGGAGAGTGGATGGGAAACGGGAGATCACCATAACGGCAGATGCAGACAGCAATGTGACACTCCAGGAGGTAGATGCGTTCATAACCGGCTACTGGAATGAGACTATGGCAGACCGGTACGAAGATGTTGTATACGGAACCGGTGGAGAGTTCAGTGAATTCACCTCGCTGCTTGTCGATATCCTCCGGGTGTTTCTGCTGGGCATATTCCTGATCTACCTTATCCTTGGTGCTCAGTTCAATAGTTATACCCAGCCATTGCTCATTATAGTCTCCGTTCCTTTCGCATTCGTCGGAGTCATTCTCTATCTGTTCTTCTCGGGAACACCGTTCTCGACCACGGTCATCTATGCAGGTGTTGCCTTGGCGGGCATTGCAGTGAACGATGCGATCGTACTCATCAGTTTCATCAATGAACTGAGGAGAGAGGGGACTCCGGTAGCCGAGGCCGTGCAACTGGCTACACAAAGTCGCTTGCGTCCCATACTTCTTACGTCACTGACCACGATCGGAGGGCTGCTGCCCACAGCGATAGGATTGGGAGGTGTCTCGGTGGTATGGGGGCCCATGGCGAGTACTATCATGTTCGGACTTTTCTTCTCGACATTGAGTGCACTGTTCATCATTCCGCTGTTGTATGGCCTGTTCTATGGTAGAGGCGAGAGGAGGGGAGCATGAACATGACTAGAAGATACACCTCAGTGATGCTCCTGCTGATCGGATTCGGACTTGCCCTGCTTGGAGCTCAGGAGAGTTCCTACCGGTATCCCGACGTTCGTACGAGACCGGAACCGGTTGAGCGGGTCACTCAAGTTCATTCAGCCGATGAGATCGCGCAATTCCTTTCTCAGTGGAACCCACATCATGAGGCAGATGCCCGCTCTGAATCGTTGGGTTTTGCTCAAGAGAGTGCAACGGTTTTGCAACTGGAGTCTCTCTACCGGATACAGGTTGCGCAGACCGACCGCGTGAAAGGGGAAGGGCGACCGGTGCTTTCGATAGATTCCGATCCTGCCAATCCTATTTACGGCTTCAGCAGAATGTACCAAGTGAATCCTACAGCTCCTCCTGCAACGAATCTCCTGCTTGCACACCGCTTTGGATTAGGTAGCACGATTTCGCAACGGTTCAATACAGGTGGATCGGTTGCCGTTGGAGCCCGATACGAAACCTCATACACCTCGTTAGATGGAGGGGGGACCTACACGTGGCAACAGAGTCCATCGGTTACGCTCAGTTTCCAGCAACCGGTATGGATGGGAAGTCGCTTTATCGACTCCTCATACGGAAAACAAACACTGGAGAAGCAGTTGCTGGAACAGGAACGTGCAATGGCGGCAGTTGAACAGACTCGGAGCTCTGTGGAACAACAGGGGCTCCTGCTCTATCATACGCTCCAGTCTCTGCTGGAGAGTAGGTGGTTGCTCGGCGAGCAGATTCGATTGCAACAACGCCTTCTTTCCGATGCCCAACTGGATTATCAAGCGGGCAATTTGAGCAGGAACGAGCTAGAACAGCGGGAACTGGCTCTGGATAACCTCGTTGCACAGCGAGAGGTTCTGCAGTTGGAGATCGGAGAAATCGAAGCCTCGATCGAGGCATTGATAGGAACTGCCTCGAGGGGGGTCCCACCGATGAACACATCGGATTATACCGATATGATAGAGCGATTGCTATCGTATACCAAGGGAAACTTTCCACGCGAGGAGTCCTCTGTGCGGCGTGCACTGCAACACGATGCCGACTATGCCGATGCTCAACGAGCATTGCAGACAGCACGTATAGATCGCGAGCTGGGCAATCCGGGGGACGCTCCGCGACTTTCGGTTGCTCTGCAGATCGGATCTCACTATACACCTGCAGCTACCACGTTCGGTTCTTCAGTCTCCGAACTGTTCTCGGACGGGAGTCCAGAGGTCAGTGTCTCGGTTTCGTTCACGGCATCTGATCTCTCTCGATCACTCCGCAAAAGTACCGATGCCATGGCCGAAGAGGGTATCGTGCAGGCGACTTTAGCTCAGGCAGAGGCTGAAAAAGCGGTCATCGATCGATTCTCTCACTATCAACGGCGGGTGGACAACGAAATCGGAGCACTCGATCTGAGATTGACTGAGTACAAAATCTCCTTGCGAGATCTGGATATCGTACAGATCCGTAATGCAGCCGGACTTGCCGATTCCACAGCGGTGCAGCTGGGCGAGCTCGGACTATATGAGGCTGCGTTCGCAGTCCTCCAGCAACTGCGAACGTTGTATGCTCTAGACGATGAGATCACCCGGTTTCTTGGGCTGAATCGCTGGTGACCTTCGGTTTGGCCGCATATGTCGTATGAAGCAGATGATGCGATGTCTCGCCAAGCGGTTTTCCGAGGAACTCTTGATAGAGAGTCTGTATGGCGGGGTTTTCATGCGACTGTCTGAACTGTTTCCCTTCATCCTCCCGGTAGATGGCTTCTATGCGTGCCTTTCGTACTGCATCGGTGGTGAATCTCGGTTGCCCACCTCCTCCTATGCATCCACCTGGGCAGGTCATGATCTCGACAAACTGAAACTCATCAGGATGTTCTCTGATATACTCTATGAGCGTCGCCGCATTTCCCAGACCATGGGCTACAGCCACTTTTACACTCTTCCCTTCGAGGAATGACCATGCATCCACCGTGCCGGTGAGGGTGACCGAAGCCGTCTTTATACCTTCCAAGCCGGCGAGAGGAGCTATATGAAGGTTTTCAGTTTCAAGCGATCGTCCGGTTGTCACTGCATGTACTGTCCTGATCGCAGCCTCCATGACTCCGCCGGTATTGGCGAATATGTCTGCAGCTCCGGTGGATATGCTGAGTGGCGCATCCATCTCTCCCTCATCAAGTGAATCGAAGTCCACACCGCTGAGCTTGATCAGATCCCCCAGCTCACGAGTAGTCAGAACGTAATCGACATCCTGATAGCCACTGGATCGCATCTCGGGTCGTGCTGCTTCGAACTTCTTCGCCGTACAGGGCATTACTGAGACGACCACCATATCCTTCGGATCCACTTGTGCCTTCTGTGCATAGTAGGTCTTGGCTAATGCACCGAACATCTGTTGTGGGGATTTACAGGTGGAAATGTTGTTCAGTGTCTCAGGAAAGTAGTGTTCGGCATAGTTGATCCAGCCTGGGGAGCAGCTGGTGTACTGTGGTAGGCGCCCCTCCTTTCCGAGGACGAATTTGTTTCGCAGTCTCGTGAGTAACTCCGTGCCCTCTTCCATTATGGTCAGGTCGGCAGTGAAGTCGGTGTCGAATACTGCATTGAAACCCAGTGCTCTAAGTGCTGAGACCATTTTCCCAGTCACCAGGGTGCCAGGGGGGAGGCCGAAGCACTCGCCAAGGGCTGCTCGGATTGCAGGAGCCGTCTGCACCACCACATACTTCTTCGGATTGTCGAGTGCGGAAAGCACCGGTTCTACATGGCTGGTTTCGATGATCGCTCCCACAGGACAGACTGCAGCACACTGTCCGCATTGCACGCAGGCAACACTCTCAAGCGGATCGGTGAACGCAGGTCCGATGGTGGTTCGATAGCCACGATACTGTGCAGAGAGGACACCGACTCGTTGGATTTCGGAACAGACCTGCACACACCTTCTGCACTTGATGCATTTCGCATTGTCACGTATTAGTGCAGCACTCGAATCATCGAGTGTTCCTCCCGGTTTCTCTCCCTGGTATTGGTTGGTACGAATACCGAGCTCCTCTGCAAGTTGTCGCAATTCACAATCGTTGCTTCTGGCGCAGAGTTGGCAATCTCCCTCATGTTCACTCAACATGAGCGATACGACAGTTCTCCGCGCATCTCGAACCCGTTTACTGTTTGTCTTGATCACCATCCCCTCACGAACAGGGGTGGAGCACGATGCGACTAATGTGGGAGCTCCTTCCACTTCGACGAGACAGACCCGACAAGCTCCCATGGGTTTCAGACCTTCAAGATAGCAAAGGGTGGGGATTTTCACTCCTGCATGTGTTGCAGCCTCATAAATAGTGCTGGTCTGTGCAACCTCGAACTCCTTCCCGTTTATGGATACCTTACACATGGGATGCCTCCTTCTTCACACGAGTTTGAGTGGCTGCGGGTACTTCGTTGATATGCTTCCCGTAGTCACAACGGAGACATCTATGCGCCTGTGCCATTGCCACAGTCTCGGCCCAGGGGAGCTCAACCTCCTCGAAATTGTTCCTTCTCCTCTCGACAGGAATCTGTCGTACTGGAGCTCGTTTCTCATCGGATATCTCCGCATCGGGATCGAATGCTGTCTCGGTGACCTTTTCGTATCTCCAGAATGCATGGTTTTCGCCGGTGAGCATGGAGTCGATTCCCACTGCAGCCCGCTCTCCGGCTGCTATAGCCTCGACGACGCTGGAGGGCCCATCGGTACAGTCGCCTCCAGCGAACACCTTCGGAATGCTGGTGGCTCCACTCACCGGATCTGCTGAGATGAACCGTTTATCATTCAACATGAGTTGGATATCGCCAGTGAGGTTCTGGATCTCGAGCCGTTGACCAATAGCCATGATCACTTGATCAGCTTGTATCGTCACTGGATCTTGGCTCTGTGCCATAGGCCGTCTCCTTCCCGATGCATCGAAGGAGCCCAGCCCCATACGGAGGCAGGAGACAGCTTTCACCGAACCCTTTGCGTCCTTCACAATCTCGATCGGTTGGGTAAGGCAATTGATCGCAACACCCTCCTGTATGGCCTCGGCGACCTCTTCTTCATATGCAGGCATCTCTTCCTGACTTCTCCGGTATACAATGGTGACCGACTCAGCTCCGAGTCTCAGTGCGGTTCGTGCTGCATCGATCGCTGCATTTCCGCCACCGATAACCACTACGCTGTTTCCTACATCGACCGAACCGCGAATATTATAGCGTTGCAGGAAAGGAACTGCTTGGACGACACCATCTGCGTCCTCTCCCGGCAGTCCCATGCTCAACGAATCTGGAGCACCCACGGCGAGGAAAACAGCATCGGAACCATCTTCGAGCAAGCTCTGTAGCGTGAAGTCGGTCCCCATGCTCTGTTCGGTGACGATATCCACACCCATCCTTTCGATCATGCGGATCTCCCGTGCCATGGTCTCACGCGGTAGTCGATAGGCTGGGATAGTCTGCACGAGCATACCTCCAGGCCTCATGGACGATTCATATATTGTGGGTTTATACCCGAGCCGTGCCAAAAAGTAGGCACAGGAGAGGCCAGCAGGACCTGCTCCCACGATAACGATACGTTTGTTCGCATTGGTGTCGTTGTGGCGAACTTCGGGTATCTGGATGGTGACCTCTTGATCCACGAGGTATCGTTTAATACTTCGGATACTCACTGCATCGTCCAGAGATGCACGTCTGCACTTCTCTTCGCAGGTATGGAAGCAGACTCGAGAGCAGATCGCAGCAAGCGGATTCCGTTCACGATGGAGCAACAGCGCCTCGACATATCGGCCCTCTCCGACGAGCGAGACGAATCCTGGGATATCGACATGGGCAGGACAGGCACTCTGACAGGGTGCACGAACCAACCCGGGACAGACTCCGGCTTCGCAATGCTTATCTCTGATATGAGCCTCGTACTCATGACGGAAATGCCGAATCGTGGAGAGCACCGGGTTCGGAGCCGTCTGGCCTAGTCCGCACAGGGCTGTCTCCTTGATCCACGTTCCCAGTTCGACGAGTGTATCAATATCGCTCTCCACGCCATCGCCTGCGCAGATCCGTTCCAGGATCTCCAACATCCTCTTGGTCCCTACGCGGCACGGTACACATTTACCGCATGACTCCTCCTGCACGAACTCGATAAAATACCGGGCAACGTCCACCATGCATGCTTGATCGTCGAGCACGATAAGGCCACCTGAGCCCATGATCGCCCCGAGTGACTTGAGTGATTCGTAGTCGAGAGGAACTGAGAGGTGCTCTTTTGGTATGCACCCCCCTGAGGGGCCTCCAATCTGTGCAGCCTTGAACGTTCTCCCCTGTTTGATTCCTCCACCGATCGAGAATACCAGATCTCCAAGTGGAGTGCCTATGGGGATCTCTACGAGACCTGTTGTGCGAGCGGCTCCTGCAAGAGCAAAGACTTTGGTCCCCTTGCTCTCGTCGGTACCAGATGTATTGTACCACTGGGCACCTTGATCGATGATTGCCGCGACATTCGCGTAGGTCTCCACATTGTTCAGCAGGGTGGGGCAATCCCATAACCCCTTCTGTGCCGGGAACGGTGGGCGGGGACGTGGCTCTCCCCGTTTCCCCTCTATCGAGTTGATCAGTGCGGTCTCCTCTCCACAGACGAATGCTCCCGATCCCATGCGAATGTCCAGGTCGAAACAGAACGATGTACCCAGTATCCGTTTTCCGAGCAGTCCAGCTTCACGCGCCTGGTCTATGGCTCTCGAAAGGCGGGCGACTGCCAATGGGTATTCTGCACGAACATAGACATATCCTTGCTGGGCTCCTACCGCACAGGCGGCAATGGCCATACCCTCTATGATGCTGTGAGGGTCTCCTTCCAGGACCGATCGATCCATGAAAGCTCCGGGGTCTCCTTCATCGGCGTTGCAGAGCACATACTTGACTTCGCCCTGAGCATCTGCTGTGAACTGCCATTTCAGATAGGTTGGAAATCCAGCTCCACCGCGACCTTTGAGTCCGGATTCCCGAATGGAGGCTACGATCTCAGAAGAAGAGAGCTCACCAAGTGCCTTTGCCAAGCCACGATACCCCCGGTGAGCTATGTATGATGTTAATTCCAGCGGGTCGATTCGACCGCAGTTGCGCAACACGATCTTTCTCTGAGGAGAGAGAAAGGCGGAATCCTTCTCGTGATGGGCCGGGGTCTCCGGGTGATCGTTTCGCATGAGCAGCCTATCGACCGGTGTTCCCTTCACCACATGGTTCTCGACAATCTCCGCTATATCGGTAGCGGAGATGTTCTGATAGAGCATGTCATCTGGCAGTATGCGCAAGACTGGTCCTTTGGAGCAGGGCCCCATGCAACCGGTCCCTATCACTTCGGCATCGACACCACTAGAGGCGACCGCCTGCTTACATGCCTCGAGTATCTCCAACGATCCGCTGGCGATGCATCCACCACCAGTACAGACCAGAATAGCCTTCCTGTCGACCTGTTTGTCTACCTGTTGTAACCGTGCATCCGAATCTCGGAGAAATTCTCGAATGGATTTATACCGCTTCACTGTCTCCCTCCTTTTCGTCTGCCTGGTAGGGTTCCAGTAACTCCTTGATTCGACTCGGCTTCACTTGTTGGTGCACATTGTCGTCTATCATGACAACCGGTGCCAGACCACAGGCTCCGAAACAACGTCCGATCTCTAGGGAGAATTGCCGATCGTCGGTCGTCTGTCCCACCTCTATACCGAGTTCCTTCACCAGTGCATCAAGTACATCTTTTCCGCCTCTCACGTAGCAAGCGGTCCCGAGACATACGCGAACGGTATGCTTACCGCGAGGAATCGTAGTGAAGAACGAGTAGAAGGTCACCACTCCAGCGACTTCACTGTATGGTATGGAGAGCGCCTCGCTGATATGCATAAGCATCTCTTTCGGGAGGTAGCCAAGAAGATTCTGCGCTGATTGTAGAACTGGAATGAGTGCTCCTTTGGCATCTCGGTACCGAGCGATGATGTCGTCGATTATCGGAAGGACATCTTTCATCTGTACTTCGTGCTCACCAGGTGCACTTGTGCCTGGCTCCGTAGTGATTGTACGTGCCATATTCACTCCTTTTTTTCGTTACTTTCTCCAGCAGGTCTCCATTAATAATGTTCTTTCAGTAACATGTTATCATTGGAAATGCCAGAAATCAAATAATATATGTGATATATCAGAGAGTTTTAGTGGAATATCGATTAAATCTACGATGAGATATCAAAAAGTCGCTGTTTTCGAAATTGTACGCGCATGCCATGGGCTTTCTGATATCAGTACGCTATACTGGTATTCGGATCACTGTGAGAAAAGGAGCCCGCTATGGCCACATTTGCATCTGCATGGGTCGAAAGTCCCGGAAAAATCAGCTACTTGGAACAGGATGTGCCGATCCCCTCGGCAACTGAGGTGCTGGTACGCGTAAAGGCGTGTGGAATCTGTGGTACCGACATCCACTTCTATCACGACCTTCCCGAGAAGAGACTCACTCCACTGGGGCACGAGGTAGCAGGCGTGGTCGAGGCTGTGGGTACCGGCGTTGAGCATATATCGGTTGGGGCATCAGTCGTGGTACAGAACCACATTCCCTGCAACCGATGTGAAGCCTGTCTGAACCAACGGCAGGATGCCTGTACCGATATGCAGACCTACATGGAGGGACAGGCAGGAATGGGAACGTATCTGGTTGTCCCGCAATCTATGGTCGTTCCGTTCGAAGGACTCGATTTCGCTGAGGCCACTCTTGCCGAACCGGTTACCGTGGCCTTAGACCTGTGCCGAGAGGCTGCTGTACGTATGCTCGACACGGTGCTCATCATGGGGCCAGGTGCAATCGGGCTCAGCTGTGTGCCCATTGTGAGAAAGCAGGGAGCAGGCACTATCGTGGTGGCTGGGCATCATCTTGGGACAGTCCGCGGGCAATACCGGAGTAAGGTCGCCCTTGCTCTCGGTGCCGATCTTGTCGTCGATACGGCACACCCAGGATGGAAGGACCTACTGCACAAACGATTTCCTTCGTTGTTCGATCGAGTCATTGTGACCTCGCCACCGAAAACATTGGTCGATGGCGTTGACCTTGCCGGGTTCCGCGGCTACATAGTCTACGATGGGATCAGTTATTCAGATGATACGATCTCATTCGGAGCAAATGATTTCCACTTCAAGAAGAAGCGATTGATTGCATCGCATGCTATCCCGAACTGGGGCTTCCCTCAGGCATTCACTCTCCTGCGTGAGCGAATCATCCCAGCCGACTCACTGCTCACGCATCGGTATGGATTCCAGGATATCCCCCGTGCTTTCAAGGAGTACCAAGCAACCGATCAGGAGATCATAAAGTCGGTGGTTGAGTTGTGATCAGCTGGCATACCATTCATTAACTTTTGACTTTACCCCATAGGTATCTGTATAATTGGGGTAGCGGTAGTGTATGGGGGCCGTGGACTTCACTGTTCGGAACACGGGTTCCGATATGGAGTCCAGGTCGCACGTCACCGCAGGAGGTATGTATGATGGAGCGAGCAATTATTGCCACCGATCTTTCAGAGGCTTCCGATATCATGGTGAGACATCTAGGCTTTCTCAAGGACTTCGGAGTGAAGAGCTTGCTGTTGCTGCAATGCCCAGACTACCAGGAGGTTGCTTCGGAGGTCTTCCCGTATGTGGCTACCATCCAGACCGAAGCGATCGAGAGGCAGAAGGAGGTGCTCGAAGGACACGGGTTCGTCGTGGAGTCGAGAATCTCTCCGGGGTCGGCAAAACGGGAGATCAACCGAATAGCTGAGGAGGAGGGGTATCCTCTGATTGTGGTCGGCTCTCAAGGCCGATCCCTTGTTGGTGGGGCATTTCTCGGCGGAGTCGCCCATGAGGTCATGCTTGGAACTAAAAAACCGCTATTGATCATCCGACTCACGGTGAATGAACACAAGCATCTTTCGGTAACGGGAATCTCCGAACGTGGCGTTACCAACCATGTACTCTATGCCACAGACTTCTCTCCTGGTGCAGACGAGGCGTTCGTACATCTGGAGCGCCTTGTCGATACGCAAACGGTCGATCGTGTGACATTGCTACACGTCCAGGATAGGAGCCACATTGAACCCCACCTTGTAGAGCGACTCGATGAATTCAACGATGTCGATGAGAAGCGACTGGAGGAGATGAAGGGGAGACTTTCGACCCCAAACGGCGTGCAGGTGACCACAAAATTAGTCTATGGGAATCCTCACACTGAGATTCTGCGTGAACTGGAGGAGGGGGATGCCACCATGATCATGATGGGCACACAGGGAAGAGGCTTTCTCCGTGAGTTGTTCGTGGGAAGTGTGAGTCAGTACATAGCACGCAGGTCGGAGGTGCCGGTGCTCCTCATTCCGCTGCATAAGGAAGTATAGGACTGACCGATGCGTAGAACGGTGATTTGACAGTATCTCTGATATATGGGATGCTTGAATGAGCATAAGAAGAGGTGATGCATGTATATAGCGATTATCAACATCCACGGTTTAGTGCGTGGCGACAACATTGAAATGGGGCGTGATGCCGATACCGGAGGGCAGACGAGGTATGTGATCGATCTCGTGAAGGAGCTCTCCACTCGAGAGGATGTTGAGGTGGATCTGTTCACCAGGAGAATAGGTGATAAACGACTCAGCGGCGACTACAGCAGACAGCTGGAGGATATGGGACAGCACGCTCGTATTGTCCGTCTCCCGTGCGGAGGCAACAAGTACATTCGCAAGGAGAAGCTCTGGCCACATCTGGATGAATATGTTGACAATCTGATCGAGTTCTTCCGATCCGAACAACGCGTTCCCGATGTCATTCACGGACACTATTCCGATGGTGGATACATTGCCACTGAGATTGCCAGCTACTTCCATACACCTCTGGTGTTCACAGGACACTCGTTGGGTAGAAACAAGTACGACTATCTTACCAGCATAGGCTATTCGGAAGAGCGGATTCAGGACTACTACACCATGTCTACGCGAATTGCTCAGGAAGAGCGGACCATCCGGAAAGCCGATATGGTGATAACCAGCACGAACTACGAACGCGAAGAGCTGTATAGTTCGTACGAGAACCGTGATTTGAGCAAATTCACCGTTATTCCGCCTGGCCTCGATCTGGATAAGTTCTTTCCCTACTACCATTACGAGATACAGGATCCATCGGTGACCGAGGAACAGAAGCTCGCTCAGTTCAATATGCTACGTGAGCTGCAGCGATTCTTCACCAATCCGGACAAGCCACTCATTATGGCACTCTGTAGACCGGAAGCACGGAAGAATATCGATGTATTGATCGAAATCTATGGTAAGAACAAGGATCTGCAGGCACTGGCGAACCTCGCTATCTTCGCTGGAATCAGAGATGATATCAACAGCATGGAGGAGGGAGAAAAAGAGGTTCTCACTGACATGTTGCTACTCATGGATCGATACGATCTCTATGGAAAAATGGCGATACCAAAACATCATAATCCAGAGCGAGACGTTCCTGAACTGTATCGTATCGCAGCCATGAAACGAGGGGTGTTCGTGAGTGCTGCTGCACTGGAAAATTTTGGACTTACATTCATTGAAGCCTCTGCTGTCGGCCTTCCATTCATCGGAACCGACCGTGGTGGTGTGCAGGACATACGGAAAAATTGTGACAGTGGCGTTCTGGTCGACATCACCGATAGCGATGCAATCAGGGAGAGCATCCACAAGATCCTGACAGATGGTGATCTGTGGGATACGCTTTCCAGACATGGCGTTGAACGGATTCGGGAGGTCTACAACTGGAGAGCCCACTGCGATACCTACCTCGATGAGTTGAAAAGAGTCCTTCAGGAACATGGAGAGAAGAAGACCCCGGATGCTCGATACGAGCGTAGTATGGCAAAGCGAATGAGTTCACTAAGATACTTGGTGGTTAGCGATATCGATAATACGCTGACCGGAGACGATCGTGCGATTGAGGATTTGCGAAAGTTGTTCGAGGAACATGGGGAGCAGGTCGGTTTCGGTGTAGCGACTGGGAGGAGCGTGAATTCGGCGAAGGAGATTCTAGAACAGTATGGTCTTCCGCAACCCGATGTACTTATCACTTCTGTCGGATCGGAGGTCTATTACGGTGAGCAACTCATAGCAGACAAGGGGTGGGCTCACTATATTCGACGTCGCTGGCACCCTAATCGAATCCGTGAGGCACTCGATGCGTTCTCCGAGCTTGAGTTACAACCGGACGAAGATACACAACGAACCTATAAAGTGAGCTACAATGTAGTGGACGATTCAGATGTCGAATCGCTCATGGAACGGATTCGAGAGGCGCTGAATCAGACGAAATCATCGTGGCACCTGGTCCTTTCTCATGATCGTTATCTCGATATTCTTCCCTACCGGGCCTCCAAGGGTACTGCAGTGAAGTATATCGCATGGAAGTGGCACATCGATCTTGACTCGGTCGTCACGGCAGGAGATTCGGGCAATGATTCCGATATGCTGATAAAACCGATCAAAGGGATTGTCGTTGCGAATCATGAATCGTCGTTGCATGTGCTGAAGAAGCAGAAGAACATCTATTTTGCAAAGGAGTCCTATGCAACTGGGGTGATTGAAGGCCTCAAACACTTCAAGGTGTTCCCTTCCTGAACGACAGAGCTATGAGGCGGGGGGTGTGGTCCATCAGGTACATGGGTATGTTGATCAGATCATCGTCCCGCTTCAGGTTCAGAAGCGATATGCGTAGTGCCATCTTCGGCTCATGCAACTGCCGGTAGAGAGCCAGTGAGTGCGACTTCACATTCCTCGCTGTCTTCACCTCTACCGGATAGATCTCTCCGTTCAGCTCCATAATGAAGTCCACCTCTGCCTCATGACCCGACTTCCAGTATCCGAGCGGTTGATCACTTGCCTTGGTGAGTGTCTGCAACGCATAACTTTCGGACAACACACCACGGAATCTACTCAGCGAAGGGAGTTCGCGATTCACCGTCTGAGCTGGCAAGCCAGCAAGCCGTCTGAACAGACCAGTGTCTGTGACATAGTACTTGTACTGACTCTGGTAGGCAAAAGCCTCCAGTGGCTGCTGAGGTCGATCGATTCTCCTCACTCGGGTCACCACCTTCCGTTCAACAAGATAGAGGATCAACGGTTCCAACGCCGGTGCATTCGCCTCATCCTTTCCTCGGAAGTTGTGGTAGCGAGTATTCTCCCGAGCCATTTGAGGAACCAGAAGATTCCATAGCGAACGACAGGTTTGGACTTTCAGACCTAGCTCAGAGGCACTCTGCTCGACGAGTTGCGCAATATGGCGATCAATCACAGCATCGGTCTTAGAGAAGTCGTGTGTCCGTATCCACGTGTCGACGACCTCTTCGCTTTCACCTGTGGCCATGTGAATACGGACCAGGTTTCCCAACCTCAGAGCATCTGAACGGGGGATGGGAGCGATCTCACCGATATTCTCTAGGAGGGTGACAAGTGACTCGTTTCCAGTCTTCCTCAGGAATGTGGTGAAATCGACTCGAGTCACCTGCGCTTCCTCTTCCCCGCTCCGTAGAGCATGCTCCGCAATACATAATGGAGAATCCCACCATGACGGAAATAGGTTATCTCTATCGGAGAGTCCAGCCGGCAAACTACCGGTATGTCGATGGTAGATCCATCTACCCGCTCGGCTTTGAGCACGAGTGCCATGCGTGGAGTCAACTCCTTGGGTAGATCGAGGCTGTACCGTTCTGTTCCATCGAGTCGATGGGATTGGATTGAGCCACCTCCAGCAAAGACCAGAGGGAGCACACCCATTCCTACGAGGTTGCTCCTATGAATGCGTTCATACGATTCGGCTATCACCGCCCGAATCCCGAGAAGACTCGTACCCTTTGCAGCCCAGTCTCGTGATGAGCCTGTTCCGTACTCCTTTCCTGCTATGACCACTAAGTCAACACCCTCATCTCGATATGCCATTGCTGCATCGTAGATGTGCATTAGCTTTCCCTCTGGCAATTTTTTCGTGAACCCTCCCTCCTTCGGTTCAGAGAGTTTCTGCCGTATTCGGGTATTGGCGAAGGTTCCACGCATCATGACTTCATGGTTGCCTCTTCTACTTCCGTAGGAGTTGAAGTCCTGGGCATGCACACCTTTGTCAGCGAGATAACGACCAGCAGGGTAGGTAGGATCGATCGATCCTGCAGGGCTAATATGATCTGTGGTGACCGAGTCACCCATCACCAACAACGGTCTGGCATTCACGATATCGCCGACTATCGGTGGTTCGACCGGGAAGTGCTCGAAGAAAGGCGCCCGAGCGATGTAGGTGGATTTTGGATCCCACTCGAACGTATCGTTTTGGGGAGCTGTGAGTTCGGCCCATCGTCTATCGCCTGTGAACACATCGCGATATTTTTCCCGGTAGGAATCGGTGGTCACATGTGCCTCCACGAGCGCTGCGATCTCCTCTGGATCGGGCCATATGTCCTGCAGGTAGATCGGATTGCCAGTGGAGTCGAGGCCAAGGGGATCGTGTAAGATATCGATATCGATCCTGCCTGCCAGTGCATAGGCGACTACCAGTGGAGGGCTCATGAGAAACGATGCCTTAATATTCTTGTGTATACGTCCCTCGAAGTTTCGGTTCCCGGATAGTACTGAGGCCAGCAGGAGATCGTGCTCGCTCTGAGCCTCCTCGATCGCCGGGTGCAACGGACCCGAATTGCCGATACAGGTGGTACATCCAAAGGCTGCTATCGTGAAGCCGAGCGTCTCCAGATCGTTGAGGAGCCTAGACTGCTCAAGATAGTCAGTCACCACTTGGGACCCAGGCGCGAGTGACGTTTTCACCCATGGAGCCACATGCAGACCGTGGCTCACTGCCTTCTGAGCAAGGAGACCGGCACCTATCATGACAGATGGGTTGCTGGTGTTCGTGCAGCTGGTGATTGCAGCTATGGCAATCGCCCCTTCGGTCAAGTCGATCGGTATGCCGTCCAAGTCGATGGATACGGTCCGTTTCGACTCGAGTTTCATCGTGTCGAGCAAGACCTGGGGAGCATTGGAGAGTTCAATGAGATCCTGCGGTCGTGCAGGACCAGAAATACTCGGCTCCACGGTAGCCAGATCGAGTTCAAGCACGTCATCGTACACCGGCTCGCGTGATTGGTCGTAGAAGAGTGAATTTGCCATGCAGTAGCTCTCTGTTCGAGACGCCTCTTTACTTCTCCCGGTTTGAGAGAGGTATGAGACCGTTCGCTCATCGACTGGGAAGAACCCCATAGTGGCACCATATTCGGGACTCATATTTGCTATGGTGGCTCTATCAGGTAGGTCGAGAGAAGAGAGTCCTGGCCCGAAGTACTCGACGAAAGATCCCACCACTCCCAGTTTTCTCAATCGCTGTGTGAGTGTGAGCACCAGGTCTGTCGCAGTACAGCTCGGATCCATCTCGCCAGAGAGTCGCACGCCGACCACGCGGGGCACCGGCATGAAATAGGGTTGTCCGAGCATGACCGCCTCAGCCTCAATACCTCCCACTCCCCAACCCATGACTCCCAGTCCATTGATCATGGTGGTGTGGCTGTCGGTACCGACAAGTGAGTCGGGATAGAGAAAGCCGCTATCTGCCTGTACACATCTCGCCAGATACTCGAGATTCACCTGATGACAGATACCAGAGTTCGGGGGGACGATCCTGAGATTGTCAAAACTCTTCTGTGCCCATTTGAGCAGACTGTATCGTTCATGGTTCCTCTCGTATTCCAAGGCCACATTGATGTCTCGCGAGTCGGACTTGCCAAAGCTGTCTATTTGGACCGAGTGGTCGACAATGAGATCGACTGGGACTTGTGGGTTTATGATACGAGGGTCACCTCCAGTCTCTTTCACTGCATCGCGTAGAGCGGCAAGATCAACCACCGCAGGGACTCCGGTAAAATCCTGCATAAGCACTCTTGCAGGGAAGAACGGCACTTCAGAGGGTTTCTCTGTCGCTCCGGTTCGATCGACTATGGCTTCCAGAGCTGTATCGGATATGAGATCCCGGTCTCTATGCCTCAGCAGGTTCTCAAGGAGAATGCGCAATGAGTAGGGAAGATCGTGAATTCTCTCACCGGCGAAACGGGAAAGATCGCAATATCGGAAGGAGGCGCCTTCCATCACCATGGTTCGTATATACGAGTTTGCCATACACCCTCCTGATTTCCCAACGTAGCGAGCTGAGTGGCGGAAACGCAACGCGAGCACCTTACCCTCGACATGAGTGATGAGGCAGCGCCTTCGAAATCCAAGCCTCGCCCTAGGTGGTGAAACCTTGTATTCATACCTCTAGCATACTATCGGGGTGCGTTGCGTGCAAGCTCAATAATCGGGCTCGATTTGGTGTTCAGTCGGGTCGAAAGAGGCAAACAGCGTGGCAAAATCTAATCCGATGGAGAACCGGAATGCTCTATCGGGGACTCTAAGTGAGACTGCTCCAGATGTTCTGAGGGTGAACGATCCCCCTATGACTATGTTCGCATCAAGTTGAGCACCGAGATAGAGTTGTTCCTCCCAACCAAATGAGTCATCGTACAGCCTATGCACAAGTGTCTGTCCAAAGAGTGTGAGACCCATGGCAGTGATTCCTCCATAGGGAATCGGCTGATCGATTATGCCAAACGGGATACGCCATCGTGCGCTCACGAGTGCTGAGGCTTTCCCGAGCTTTGCCGCTTGCGTGAACCCAAGCGGGTTCAATCCACTGACTATACCACCGTTAAGACTTGCTCCTGCATCTATGTCTAAACGGAGAACCTGGTGTGAACCGAGAATCGTCTCTTGTCCACGAACTGACCACTGAACGATTGGATTCATCTCTTCAGCTTGTACATCGTAGGAGAACGAGAGTCCTCCTGCTGTACCTATGAACCGATTCCCGAAAAAATCCTTTGGTCGGGAGTGTTTTCGCCTCTCCCAAGAGATGCTTGCTCCGCCTCCTATGCTCCTCGCATTGGTCAACCGAGTGTTCCAGAACGAATGGACCGACTCGATTGCAATCGGGTCAATCTTGGTTACGAGGGGAACTCTGAGGGCAAGGCTCACCTGCGAGTTGTATTGCTGGTTCAGTTCGCCTTGGAGAGATACAAGATAGGGGCCGGGATTGTACTGATAGGTGAAGTCGCCTGTGAGCAGCTTCGATTGAAATGCCCACGCTAGGCTCGATTGGAGTGTATGGAGACCGAGCGGGCTTCTACTGATCACCGTAGCTCCAGCATTGAGTTCCGAAACATTCAGCGCGAAGGGGAGCCAGAGGTTGAAACGGGGTGTATCGCGGTAGGGAACCGAGTGCAAATCGGTTGAGATCGGTCTCTCCAACGTATCGTGAGTCGGTACGGAACCAGCATCGATACGCTCTTTGGTGAGCGAGTGCAGAGGAACACTTTTCAGTGTGAACCCGTCGGCTGTATAGGTTTCAATGAGAACCCGGTCGGAAAGTGGGATAGCACCGGTGATTCCGATAGCTCCGGTGAGAACTCTATACCGTTCTCCCTCATGAAGAGCCACCTCGTAGAGCTCCATGGTGCCGGCTCGGTCACTGGCGTACCACACGTGGTGATTGTCGATGAATCGTGGATTGCGAATCTCCACCGATTCATGCTCCCAGAGCCGTGTGCATGCTCCGTGAAGATCGCTGACTACCAGTGTAGAGCGTCCATGTACGTTCTCTATGAATACGATGCTCTCGCCATCTGGAGCGAACTGTGGTTCGAACACATTGCCATGCTCATGATCGTAGAGGGTGGAGATTTCCCCCGTCGTCGTGTCCACCGATACAAGGCGCCACCGATCCTCATACGATTCAATGGCTACCAGCTGGGAGCCATCGGGGCTCACTGCTGGGTGTGTCAATCGCTGTTTCTCTGTCAGGCGTACGAGCTGCTCTGTCTCCATCTCATAGCGGTAGAAATCTGAATAGCTGACAGGAGCCATAGGAATACTCGCCTGGTCATATTGGTCGCCCCATGCACTGGTGATGTACAGGACGGAGCCGTCTGCGGTTACGGTGCTGTTCTGTGGTCCCGCAAGCGAAAACGAGACAAGCTCCTGGTCGTTCCCGTCCATAGTATACAAGCGCATATGGCTGCCGCTCTCAGGCGTGAAGGCATATCCCATGAGCCCTGCCTCGGTATGGTACGGAAGATAGTAGTTTCCTGTGCCTGGTCGAGAGAATCGCGGATAATCGGTTGTGGGTATGGTGCGTTCTGCCCGTTTCACCTCCAGAGCATCGGCAAACACCTCCTTCGGCGTCTTGTCGAGTACCGAGCGGAAGGCAGGGCGCATGCCGAAGAATGGCCACCATGCGTATGAGCTATTGATCTGTGTGAATGCATCTTCTCCGTAAGTCCGCATGAGGTGGTCCACCATAAGGTACCCGGTGGTGTAGATTCGTCCCGATGGGGGATTCAGCGAGTTGTAACTTCCTTTGGCCAAAGACCACATTCTTCCCTCGAGAAGCGGAGCCTCATAGGTGAGACCGAAGAGGGGACTCTCTCCCCGTCCTCCGGAGGCCAGTTTAGTCTCGGTATAGGTGGTTATTCCTTCGATCCACCATCCAGGCATGACCACGGTGTTCATAGCAGGGACATCGGGACCGAAGATCGGAGTGAGGTATGTCGCTGGTCCCACCGGCGAGGTGAGGTGGAAATAATGGGTGAGTTCATGGATGAAGAGGCTCTGTATCCAACTTTCGACACGAGAACCGAGAAATCTGTTCGCACTCGAGGTGGTGAACAACACAATACGTGCAGGGAAGGGGGAATAATAGCCGTTCGAAAGGATAGGTCTACTGCTCAGGACCACCGGTATGGGGCGGGATGGTCGATGATCGAGCAGTTCAGCTAGTGTCTCATACACCTCATCGGCGATCTCAAGGATCTCCTGTACTGCCCATGCATCCTGTGGCTCATAGATGAACGTGAATCGTTCGGTCTCTGTAGCGACTCGGCCGTCAAACGATTGTCCGAATACCAGTGCAGTAGTCCCACAGAGCAAAAGAAGTGTGACAGTCAGTGACAACAGTATTGTTCGTCTCATGGTGTGTATACGATAAAGATATTTTTCCTCGATAGCAAGGGAATTTGATATCCCGGGTTCATGGAGCGCTAGATGTGAGAGAAATGTGAGAAATGTGTTTGAAATGCATGAAAGTCGTTCAATTATTACTATTGTAGGAAGTTATGACTTTCCTACCTGCGCGGTGATCCATGCAAATTTCATTGACTTGCACCTGAGTGGGGGGTAGCATGGTGGTGTCAGATTATCGACAAATTCCAAAGGAGGAATGGCTATGAAAAAACTCGTTGTAGTCGTGTTGGTTCTCGTAATCGCAACCGGCGTGCTCTTCGCACAAGGTTCGAGAGAAACCAAGAATGATGTACTGAGAATCAT
>Ga0334901_1001265_pt1 | contig 27633 bp, 32 predicted proteins | sample GraSluR3_MG_3_FD_207216 | JGI IMG/M metagenome (GOLD analysis project Ga0334901, IMG submission 207216) | Sludge microbial communities from methane-producing bioreactor in Wageningen University, Netherlands - Granular Sludge_15_08-R3 | ecosystem: Engineered > Bioreactor > Anaerobic >... | reverse complement strand
CGGTTTCGGAAAGAGGGGAATAGAAGGGAAGATCTCAGTAATAAAGGCCGCCAGAGAAGAAGATACTCCAATTCTTGGAATATGTCTTGGGATGCAGCTTATGGTTATCGAGTTTGCAAGGAACGTCACCGGATATGAGGGAGCCAATTCTACGGAGTTCGATCCGTCGACCCCTTATCCCGTAATTGACATTATGGAAGAGCAAAAGGAAATCATGAAACTCGGCGGAACCATGAGACTTGGTGCCCAAGAGACTCCTATTGAGCAAAACACGGTCCTTTTTGAAGCTTATAACGAACCGTTAGTCTATGAAAGGCACAGGCATAGATACGAAGTCAACCTTGATCGCTTCCCCGAGCTCTTCAGAATGCCCGGAGAAATCGATGTAAAGAAACTCTCAATATCCTCAAAAGCGACTTTCGTGGAGGCCGTCGAGCTTCCCGAAAAGAGTTTTTTTGTCGGGATTCAGTATCATCCCGAGTTCAGATCGAAAGTGGGCAAGCCTAATCCGGTGTTCGAACTCTTCGTCAAGCGAGTTATAGAGAAGCGAAGGAATCAATAGTGATCTTCTGCGGTGGAAGAAAGCTCGATCTCTCCAGCCCCGTTATTATGGGGGTACTCAATGTGACTCCAGATTCTTTCTTCCCGGGCAGCAGGTACCTAGGCGGAGTTACTGCCGTAGAAGCCGCGATAAGGATGCTAGATTGGGGAGCTTCGATAATCGATATAGGTGGAGAGTCTTCAAGGCCGGGCGCGCAGAAGGTAAGTATCGGCGAAGAGATTTCCAGAGTAGTCCCGGTCATAAGGAGGCTGCGCAACAGGAGGCCGGATGCCGTTATTTCTGTTGACACTTACAACAGCGAAACTGCCCGACTCGCACTTTCTGAAGGAGCAGACATAGTAAATGATATTACGGGGCTTAGTTCAGAGGAGATGATCCACGTCATCTCGGAGAACAATGCGGCAGTAATAATTATGCATATGAGAGGAGACCCTGCTACTATGAGCGCGATGACCGATTACCGCGATGTGGTCGGAGAGGTTTCGGCGTGGCTGGTTGAAAGAGCAGACCGCGCAATTAGAGCGGGGATAAGTAGAGAGAGGATAATCCTCGATCCGGGGATAGGTTTTGCCAAGAATGCGGAGCAGAGCATCGAGATACTGAGAAACATCTCTAAGTTCAAGCAACTGGGGTTCCCTCTTCTTGTAGGGCATTCAAGAAAAAGTTTCATCTCCAAGATTACGGGAACACAGGTAGAAGAAAGATTGGAAGAGACGCTTTCAATCTCAACTTACCTGTATCTGAAAGGGGTCGAGATAATTCGCATCCATGATGTTCAGGAGCACGGTCGAATCTTTGGTATACTTAGGATACTAAACCCATGCATAGCAAATGGGAGGGAATGATTTGCCTTACGCTAAGCGTTCAAAGAAGTATTGGAAGGAGACTTGGCAAGCGTATCTTTTTCTATTGCCTTCGATAGTGATCTTGAGTGTGTTTGTCTTTTGGCCGATCGGCTTCTCTCTTGTTCTGAGTTTCTTCAAATGGGATTATACTTCAACTACCCGGTACTTCATAGGTCTTGACAACTATAAGGAGCTTTTCAGACTTACATATCCCGTTCAGTTGAGTTTTGTCAACTCGCTGATAAACACGGCAGTATACGTCGTTATTGTTCTTGTGGTGATTCAGATTCTCTATCATCTGTTCGGGCTAATGAGCAAATACGACAAGACAAAGAAAGGCCACTCGCTTTTGTACGGATTGTTCGCTGTTGCGCTAATCGGCTATATCCTGCTGCGCAACTTATCGAGTGATCTTTCCGCTGCAGGACTGTTCGCTGGACTTGGATTGATGGGTTTGGGGCTCTTTGTGCTTCTCCGAAGGAGAGGAAGCATTCAGAGCATTAAGATGAGGACCAGCCAGTGGTCTACGATGATTCTCTTCGTTGCCCTATATTACGTATTGGCCTATGTAGTATTGAAGCAAAGCGCGGACTTTGTTCAGTACTTCACTCTTGCAAAAGAGAGCTCGGACTTTCTGAAATCTATCTACAACACCGTCTATTACGTCTTGCTTTCCGTGCCTACTCAGATAGGTCTTGCTCTGATCATAGCGATGCTTCTCAACAAAAACATCAAGCTTCGTTCTCTGTTCAGAACTGCCTACTTCATACCCTTTGTCACGTCAGTAGTAGCCGTGTCTCTGGTATGGCAGTGGATGTTCAATGACCAGTTCGGGTTACTGAACTATGTTCTCTCGATCTTCAATCTGCCGAGGATCGCCTGGCTTAAGGAAGAAGTGTGGACCATTCCGACTATCGCCATAGTCTCGGTTTGGCAGCACGTTGGCTACACCACTGTAATCTTCCTTGCCGGTCTTCAGAATATAGATAGATCGTATTATGAGGCTGCAGATGTCGATGGAGCAAGCGGCATGCAGAAGTTCAAATTCATCACGTGGCCGCTTCTTTCGGGTACGACGTTCTTCATTATGATAATAACGATGATAGGTGCATTCAAGGTCTTCTCGCAGATTTTCATACTATACCAGGGACTGCCCGGACCTGTTAACAAGAGTGGGTTGACACTTGTCTACTATGTATTTGATGCCTTCTACAATCAGCAGAGAATGGGAGTCGCAAGCGCAGCTGCCTACATACTATTCGTGATAATCCTGATTCTTACTATGGTACAGATGTACGTAGGCAAGAAGCGCGTTCACTACGAGGGTTGAGGTGCGCAGATGACCACATCATCGACTAAGATAATCTCGAAAATCCTTCTCTATGTAGTTATTATTGGGGGAGCATTCCTGATGCTCGTTCCATTTGCATGGATGGTTGCCACGTCGTTCAAAGCTCCCAGCGAGGTTTCTAGCTGGCCGCCAGTTTGGACCACGAAAAATGCAGCAAGCTCCTTCACCTTTAAGACTCAGATTAAGCAGAAGAGCACCAGCGCCTCTGTCGATCTTGCGACGCTGAGTCTTAGCGAATTCAGGAACTTCGCGGCGCTGATGGAAGAGTCAGTAAGTTTTGATACCCTTTCCGTTAATTTGAACGATGACCCCATAAGGAGAGGCGAAATAGAGATCCAGCTGCTTGGCAGAGATGGCGCTCCTGCAGACTACGCATCGCAAGTTGATGAACAGCTCTTTGCCGAATTGGTCGACAGATATAACGCGATCAAGGATAACGTACCGGACGCTCATGCAAAGTCATTAAGAGATCTGCCGGTAGAAGATGCAGGGAGATTTCTTGACGGATTCTTCAACGCAGCTGTCTATAGTGATGGTGGGTTTGTGAAGAGAGTAGTCCTGGTTAGCTCTCTAAGAGCGCAGTACTCAAGAGCAATCGAAAGGCTATCTCAAAGCGTTGAGACTGCGATGAAGGAACTGCCAATAGATACCGATGCAACCAAAGAGATGAAGGCAAGAATCCGCGAAGAGTCGGCTGTACTCCTTGAAGGGCCTGTTGCTGCTCTTGCAAAGTCAATGGAGTCACTTGAGTCTTACAGAACCGGTACAACAGGAGTTACCGAACTGAGCGAACTAGAAAGGATCGTGGCCGATCTTAGAAGCAGCACAGATGAAATTCGAAAGGCTGTCTCCGAGATTATCGCTTTGTCTGAAGAAATCTCTGCTGCAGACGCTCGGATGTCCCTGTCTGTACGCCAGCTGGAGCGTTCATTGGAAAGCATCCCTGATGGGCTGGTGCAATGGTCGGATTTGCTTGACCTTTACTCCGACATAAAAGTCTTTTACAACGAATCTCAGAACGCCAATCTTTCAGGTTCTGCGATTGTGGGTAGAATCAGAACCGATGCTGAGGTCCATGCGTTGCTTTCGCAATTCATAGAGAGTTGGAATGTTGAGCGGGAGCTGAAGGATTATCTGCTTTCCGCAATTAATCCATCCAATGTTCGAAGTGCAGTTACGATCTTTTTGGACTACCTCGACAGGGATTTCAAGAACAGCCTTTCGCAGTACTTCACGAATACTCAAACACCGCTAGAGGTCGTCAACGATGCAATGAACTTCTTGAGGACATCACTACTTGTTGCCGCTAATCCGGAGCTTGACAGGAAGGTCAGAAGCGCAATGGATCAGAACACAACTTATGCTGATCTTGTGGCCCTTTTGAGAGAAGTGGCCTCATCTGCCGGTCAAACGATAGGGGTCGGAGGAATAGTAGCCAACCTTGATAGACAGGCGAACATAAGTGGTCAAGAACCGTTTGCTGATTTCATCAGACGTAGATGGAAAGAGACTTCTATGGTCGGTACTTTCTCGAAGGTACATTCCGACATTTTCAGCGAGCTTGACCTTTCAATCAAGCCGGTCGAGGTTGAGAGGGTCTATTACAGGGGAATAATCTCTCCTTCCGGAGCGAAGTCCTTTGACATAAAGCTTGCGGGAATACACGCAGTCTGGCTTAAAGACGATGTTCCAGCCGGCAAGGCGAATTTCACATTTGCTGAAACGTTCAAGAACTTCTTCCAGAATTACGTTTCGGCTTGGAATGCGGCTCCGTTTGGCAGGTACTACTTCAACACTGTGTTTGTGGCGATGGTTACGACTTTTGTAGAGATAATCTTTGCGGCGATGGCCGCATTCGCCTTTGCGAAGATGGATTTCTTCGGCAAGAATCTGTTGTTCACGCTCTTTTTGGCAACGATGATGGTTCCTGGCGAGGTCCTGTTGGTCCCGAACTATATCACGCTTACGGCGCTCGGTTGGGTGGACTCGTACTATGCTCTAATCGTTCCGTGGGTTGTCTCCGTCTTTGCGATATTCCTTCTGAGGCAGCATTTCATGACGATTCCTAATGAACTCTACGATGCGGCTATGATAGACGGACTCTCAAAGTGGCGTTTTCTCTGGACGATTCTCGTTCCGCTCTCAAAGCCGGCGGTGATTACTGGTGCGCTGCTGAAATTCGTTGGAAGCTGGAATTCTTTCCTCTGGGTTCTTATTGTTACAAAGAGTCCGGAGATTAGAACTTTACCTGTCGGGCTCCAGAATTTCAGTTCGGCTACCGGAAGCGACTATCACCTTTTGATGGCCGCTGCCACTTTCTCGATAATTCCTGTTGTGATTCTCTTCTTGATTACGCAGAAGTACTTTATTGCCGGAATTGCCAGGAGTGGTCTCAAATAAAGAGCAAGAAGGATAAGTCAAGATTCCCGCTCGGGTTGTTCTTGTTCATGGCTCTTCTCTTATCGCTCCTGGCGATAACGAATGTCAACGCTTACCTTAGCTACAAACAGGCTCAAAGAAGACTGGAGAATCTCCAGAAAGAGTATGATGCGCTCGAGAAAGAGATAAGAATCAAGGAATCTGAACTTGATCTGCTTAGAGAGTTGATTCCTGGCATCAACAATGGAGAAAACAGATGAGATTCGTGGTTACGACTTCGTACAAACCGACGAAAGAAGAGGTGTCTTCTGCGAGAGAGCTGGCCGAAGAACTGGGTGTCAAATATGTTTCAAGAAGCCGGCTTAAGCAATTTGAGAGCGAGCATTCGCTCGACTTCTACTATGTTTTCGATAAGAACGGCCAGTTAACCATTAGAAATAGGGAGACGGTTTTCTTCTTTCACCCCGGAATGTCAAAGGTAAGATTCAAGAACATGAGAATTCAGGACTCCGACTATTTGATCAAGAGCATGGATCTCTCCGGAAGTGAAACTGTGTTGGATACAACGTTCGGTCTCGGAAATGAAGCGCTTCTTATCGCGCACTATCTGCCTGAAGGCAAAGTGATAGGCCTGGAGGCGTCCGAACACATATACAGGATCGTTTCTCACGGTCTTCGCAACTACCCCTATGCAGATGAATGGTTAATAGAGGCTTCAAGAAGGATAGAGCTTCACAATAGAGATTTACGAGACTTTGTGAAAGGCTGTGAAGACAATGCCTACGATATAGTCTATTGTGATCCCATGTTTGACAGCCCGCAGATGAGGTCTCATTCGATTAACCCTCTAAGGCCATTTGCGATGTATGAAAGGATAAATAGATCGGACGTCGATGAAATGATCAGGATTTCATCAAAGAGGTTTATTATAAAAAGCAGAACACGAGACAGCCTCTTCGAAGAGCTCGATCTCGAGTTCGACAGGCTCTGGGGCAGCAAAAAGAGCGGAGTCCTGTACGGGGTTATTGATAAAGAATGATACCAATTCTCCTCGGACCGACCGCTGTGGGAAAGACATCGCTTCTTCTGGATTTGGCTCAGAGACTTCCGATAGAAATTGTATCCGTTGATTCGCGTCAGATCTACCGTTTCATGAATATCGGCACGGCCAAGCCGACCGAGAGTGAACAGGCCGTCCTTAAGCACTGGCTGATCGACATACGTGATCCCGATGAAGACTTTGATGTGATGGAGTTCAGAAAGCTTGCTCTGGAAAGTGTTGCGGACATAACTGCTAGAGGGAAGATCCCGATTCTCGCCGGTGGAACTGGCCTTTACGCCGAGGTCCTTATGAAGGGTTTGGTGGACGTTCCCCCTAGAGATGAAACGGTGCGAGAGGCCCTTCTTCAGATAGAATCCGAAAACAAAGGATCGCTGAGGAAGATCCTGGAAAGAGTCGACAAGAATGCCTTTGAAAGATTCCACGAGAACGATCTCAAGAGAACTATAAGGTATCTTGAGGTTTTCTTCAAAACGGGAAGACCGCTAACTGAGTTGCAGAACGAGAGAGATCACAATCGTGAGTTTTTTCTTGTCATTCTTGAAAGGGATAGGAGCGAGCTCCATGCCAGAATAGAGAGTCGTCTACATGAGATGATTCGCGCAGGCCTTGCCGATGAGACCGAGAGCCTTCTGTCAAAAGGCTATGGGCCCGAGCTCAACGCATTTAAGACAATAGGTTACGCCGAAATGGTACAATATGTTAGGTGTGGTGTATCCCTTTCGGATACCATCGAGCGGATTCTTGTGAACACAAGAAGATACGCTCGTCGTCAGATTATGTGGTTTAGAAGATATTCAGAAGCTCTGAGAATTGACCTGTCCAGTCTGGAAGGTGAGGCTGCTCGGGTTTTAGAAAATGCGATTCTCTCAGTTTGGGGGGGTAAGAATGGCTGAAAAGTTCAATTTGCAGGATCGTTTCCTGAATCTTCTTAGGGTTAACAGGATCGAAGTGAAGATGTACCTCGAAGGGGGATTCCAGACGAAGGGTTTGGTCAAGTCGTTCGACAATTTCACGGTGCTGCTTGAGGACGGTCAGGAGCAGACTCTGGTCTACAAACATGCAATCAAGATGATGGTTCCCCAGAAGTACGTGAAATTGACGAATACTACTGGCAAGAAGGAGGACTGAAGCGAGCATAGACACTTTACTTGTCGCTGTTTTTTCGTCTGAAGAGCAGAATATCAAGTCAGAAATACTGGGCGAGCTTAACGAGCTCGCCCGGACTGCTGGGTACGAAATCGTTGAGACGGTGGTCCAGAACCTCGATTACCCTGATCCCCGTCACTATCTGGGCAAAGGCAAGGTGGATTTTGCGAGGAGAACACTGGAAGCTTTTGGTGCAGTCCTCATTATCACCCGTCATGAGCTGTCTCCATCTCAGGCAATGAACCTGGAGAAGCTTCTTGGAGTCCCCGTAATGGATAGGACGCAACTTATCCTGAAGATCTTTGGGGACCACGCATCGACCAAGGAAGGGAAACTCGAAGTTGAGATGGCCAGTCTTAAATATCAGTTGCCGAGGCTGAAAGGCTTCGGAAGGATGCTTTCACAGACTGGAGCGGGAATAGGAACAAGAGGGCCCGGAGAGAAGAAGCTTGAAACGGACAGGCGGCAGGCGCAGGACAGAATCTCTCGGCTTCGCAAAGACATAGAAGAGATGCGCAGGCAGAGAGAGATCTCGAGGAAGAAAAGACTCGTTTCGTCGATCCCACTGGTTTCCTTTGTAGGATATACGAATGTTGGGAAGTCATCGCTGGTATCTGAAATCAGCAGTGAAGACCTTCTTGTAGAGAACAAATTGTTCGCGACTCTTGATACTCGAGTCAGGAGAGCTAGACTACCTGCAGGAATGCAGGTTCTCATTTCAGATACCGTTGGATTCATTAGAGAACTGCCACACGAATTGATGGAGAGTTTCAGATCGACGTTAGATGAAGTCAAATACTCGGATCTCCTGGCTGTAGTTTCCGATGCCTCTGACATGGCAGTCAAAGAGAAATATGAAATCGTCGATCGTACCCTGCGGGATATCGGCGCCGGTGAAATCAAGAGGATCCATGTCTTGAATAAGATCGATCTATGCACGAATGAGAGACTTGCGGAGCTCGGGACGATCTTTCCAGAAGCCGTGATGGTTAGTGCTCTGAAGAGTTACAATATCGAAGGTATATTGAGCGAGATATCAACGGAGCTATACGGTAAGAGATTTCGGAGAAAACTTAGACTTAAACCTACCGAGTTTTCGAGCTTCATGAGGTTCAGGGGTTCGCTCGAAATTCTGTCTGAGAACTACGAAAAGGATCTTATTGAGGTTGAGTATGTGTCCTCCGATGAGATAAATAAAAGGCTCATTTCTTCTATTTGTGAGGAGGGAAGGAAATGAAGAGATTATTGTCGGTCACAGCGGTACTCTTATTAGTAGGTGTGCTGTTTTCTGCGACTTTGCTGTTTCCGCTGAAGAGGGCTCCAGAAGTAACAGGTTACTTTGGCGAGTATCGTGGCAACTCAAGAAATATCAATTATCCCGAGCACTTCCATATGGGAATGGATTACTCCACGGGAAGCATCGTTGGATTAGATCTCCTTTCTCCGGACAACTCGTATGTTCACCAGATATACATAAATCATCCCATATACGGGATCGGTATAGCTCTGATGCTTCCAGAGGTTACGAACATTCTCACAAACGAGAAAGGAATCAATGTTATATTCGCTCACGTTAACGAGATTGGAGACACTTCCTCTCTCACCGGAAGAAAACTGAACGATCTTTATCATCAATTGATCTCCGAGTTTGGAGATCAATATATAGAAGTAACCTTCGACCCGAGAGAGCTTCCGTTTAGAAAAAGCGATGTTGTTGCGAAATCCGGAAACAGTGGGAATGTGCCGCCTCATTTTCATCTCGAAGTAAGAGATTCAACTATGAAGACGATAATCAATCCCGGATTCTATTTTGACACAGGTGATCCGGCATCTGCGGTTGAGATTCTTGACATAAGGGCAGGCGGAAAGACCTATTCCTTCGCACAGGGAAAGCCAACGATCGAAATGACCCCCAGCACCCCTCTGGATCTCCATGCCAAGGTGCAGCTGAGGCATCCGGTCAGCCCGAAGACGATCGAGCTTTATGTTGAAAACAATCTCGTGTATCAGATTGACTTCGTTTCTTTCGATTTGGACGAAGCAGACAGGGTCCACGAAATATACTCTTCGCCATCGACAGAGTCTGACTACTGGTTTAACCTTAACTCCAGGATATCTCTCAGTTTGCTTCCGATAAACATCTGGGACGACATAGACTGGACGAATCCAAGAGATGCCAGGGTAGTAGTTCGTGATCACTGGGGCAACGAGGCTTCGAAGGACTTCAGAATAGTCATGAGGAGGTAGTTTCGGATGTTTTTCAAGAAGAAGCCGCGTGACATAAGCAAGAATCCGTTTTACGACAGCGGAAACACAATTGTCGTGCATTTTGAATGCAACAAGTGTGGGGAGAAGTTTAGAAGTCACTTGAGAAAGTACTACGATGTGAGCGTCAATTACGGAAAGGGAAAGGGAGCCTATAGACTGGATAAAGAATTTGTTGGCAGCAAGTGTCAGAACAAGATCCAGATCATTGCCGATTTCAGCAGAGCATTCAGGCCCTTGTCCTTCGAGATAATTGGTGGTAGATTCTTGTCCGAGGAAGAATATGGAGAATAGATTCAGTTTATAGGAGGCAGTCATGAAGACTTGGTTGTTCACCAGTGAAAGCGTTACCGAAGGCCATCCCGACAAAATGGCAGATCAGATTTCAGATTCGATACTCGATGCGATGTTGACTCAGGATGAAGATTCTAGAGTCGCGGTTGAGACTCTTCTGGCAACGGGCGTTGCAGTAGTTGCCGGAGAAGTGAGCACAAAGGCTTACGTAGATATTCCCAGGGTAGTAAGGGATACAATTCTCGATATCGGTTATAACAGGGCAAAGTTCGGCTTTGACGGAGAGACCTGTGCAGTTCTTACAAGTATCGATGAGCAGTCGCCGGATATTGCACTTGGAGTGAATAAGTCCTTTGAGGCGAAAAAGAATGATACAGATAGATATGCGCTTATCGGCGCGGGGGACCAGGGTATGATGTTCGGCTATGCAACGAATGAAACTGCCGAGATGATGCCGTTGCCGATAGTCCTTGCCCACAGGCTGGCCCGTAGGCTCAGCAAAGTGAGAAAGGATCAATCGGTTCGTGGTTTTAGACCTGACGGAAAGACCCAGGTCACAGTTAAGTATCAGGATGGCAAGCCCGTTGGCGTAACTGCGATAGTGGTATCGACCCAGCATGATCCTGACTTGACTGCAGAGGAGATCGAAAGACTCGTAGTTGACAACGTAATTGCTCCTGAAATAGACCACGAGCTACTTCTTGAAGGGGTGGAAATCTTTGTGAACCCGACGGGCAGATTCGTCAGGGGAGGTCCTTCTGCAGATACGGGATTGACTGGCAGGAAGATCATCGTCGATACTTACGGAGGCTGGACACCTCACGGTGGAGGGGCCTTCAGTGGAAAGGATCCTACGAAGGTAGATAGATCGGCTCATTACATGGCGAGATATGCTGCCAAGAATATCGTGGCAGCCGGCCTTGCAGATCGAGTCACTCTTCAGCTTGCCTATGCGATAGGTGTTGCTAAGCCCGTATCCTTCATGATCGATGCCCACGATACAGAGAAGGTCGACCTCGAGAAGCTCAGAAAGGCGGTCCTTAAGGTCTTTGATTTCAGACCTGCGGCAATAATCGATCGTCTCAACCTGAAGCGCCCTATCTACAGACAGACAGCTTCATACGGTCATTTTGGAAGGATCGACGTCGAGCTTCCGTGGGAAGAAACAAACGCCGTCGACCAATTGAAGAAAGCATTAGATTGATGATAGAATTAACGGGTAAATCTCGAAAGGAGGAGAAGTGATAAGTGCCTAATAATGCATCAGCAAAGAAGAGAGTAAAGCAGACGGCTAAGAGAACCGTAATGAACAGGGCCGTCAGGACAAAATTCAGAAATGCTTCCAAGAAGCTGTATAAGGCTATGGAACAGGGCGAAGATCCACAGTCCGTTTCTTCCATGCTTAGCGAAGTATATTCTACTCTCGACAAGGCGGCGAAGTCAGGAACTATTCATAAGAATACGGCTTCACGTAAAAAGGCAAGATTGACCGCCAGAGTCAAGACTTATGTCGAAGCGAGAGGTTAATTGAACCAAAAAATAAAAAAGGTGGCCTAGGCCACCTTTTTTTCATGATAACTAAATGTTGACAGGCGTAGCGTCCTGGTGAGTACCGGCGAGGACGTTCTCCTCGGTTTCAGGATCAAACAGGTGCATCATAGACATATCGAAGACCAGATCCATTTTGTCGCCTGCAGACGCTCTGCTCTTCGGATCAACCTTTGCGACGATTTCGTCCCCGTGAATATTGGCGTGGATTAGAGTTTCGCTTCCAAGGGGTTCGACAACATCTACATTGCCCTTCACCGTGAATTCGTCTTTTGGCGCAACCGCGTACATCTTGTCGTAGATGTCTTCCGGTCTTATACCGAAAGTCGTTTCTTTGCCGACAAGGTGCCCGAGCCTCTCGACCTTGTCTTCGGGAACGAGAAGCTTCATGTCTTCCTTTACTACCCAGACTTTTCCTCCTTCAGATACAAGCTTCGCGCTGATGAAGTTCATTGCGGGAGTGCCGATGAATCCAGCAACGAACTTGTTTCTCGGCTCGAAGTAGACTGAATAAGGATCGCCGATCTGCTGAATTATTCCGTCTTTCATAATTACGATCTTGTCGGCCATTGTCATTGCTTCAACCTGGTCATGAGTAACGTAGATAATCGTTGCTTGGAGGTTCTGGTGAAGCCTCTTCAGTTCGGCTCTCATCTGTACCCTCAGCTTCGCGTCAAGGTTGGAGAGAGGTTCGTCGAAGAGGAAGACTTTTGGGTTTCTAACAATCGCTCTCCCGACTGCGACCCTCTGTCTCTGACCACCGGAAAGCTGCTTTGGCTTTCTATCCAGCAACTGCTCTATCCCAAGAATACGTGCCGCTTCTGTTACCCTCTTCTCGATCTCCGGCTTTGGAGTCTTTCTCAACTTAAGTCCGAAAGCCATGTTTTCGTAAACAGACATGTGTGGATAAAGCGCGTAGTTCTGAAAGACCATGGCGATGTCTCTATCCTTAGGTTCGACATCGTTAACAACTCTTCCACCGATCTTGATTGTTCCTTCCGTAATCTCCTCAAGGCCCGCGATCATTCTGAGTGTCGTCGTCTTTCCACAGCCTGAGGGACCGAGTAGAACCAGAAACTCCTTGTCCTGTACTTCGAGATTTGCATCGAGAACGGCCTTGACTCCGTTCGGATAAGTCTTTGCTACCTTCTCGAGGATAACTTCTGCCATCTTGCACCTCCGTCAATCATCATCAACCTGAACGATAAGATCCTTTATCTGGACATCCATAGCTTCATCGCCAGCGTCCATTAAGTACAGATCGTAAACCCGTTCGAGAAATCTGCTGAGGAGTACGTACTTGTCATAGTCCATCATAACTGCCTTTGGAAGCCCGTTTTTTGTTATAATTATATCGGCCTTCTCACAATCGTCAACAACCTTTGAAAAGTGAGCTTTTGCTTCGGCCAGAGAATAAAATGAGAGCTCGTGTAGTTTTGACAAGAGAACCACCTCGGGACCATTATACAGTATGACCACAATTATAGTCAAGCTTTTGTTTTCGGAGGTGCCAGAGATGGCGAAAAAGTTCTTCCAGAAACAGCCGATGATGAGAAAGGTTATCTATGCTCTACTTCCAATCTTGGTATTCTCCGTTGGAAATTTCGGCTGGGTAGTCTTCTCCACGGTTCTGCTTTCGGTTCTGGTTTCAGTCCTATGCGAATGGCTCTTTGAAAGGAAAAAGGGAAAATCGGTGAGCGAGGCTTCTATAGTCACCGGTATTTTGATGGGTCTGGTACTTCCTCCTGCAGTACCGTTCTGGATCGTCATAGTTGCCAGTTCTTTTGCAATTGTTTTTGCGAAAATGGCATTCGGGGGCTTTGCCAAAAATCTGTACAATCCGGCTCTTGTTGGCAGGGCCTTTGTCTACGTGAGTTTTCCGGCTGCAGTTCAGCAGAGCTGGACGCCAGCCGTCCAGTCATGGGGACAGGGCTTCAGTAGATGGATCAGCTCCGATGTTATTACTATGGCCACCCCTATGAATGTCATCAGGAGCGGAGAAGAGGTTAGCGCATGGAGAATGATCTTCGGGAACATCTCCGGCACTGCGGGAGAGACTGCGAAGTGGCTGATTGCTGCGGCGGCCGTTTACCTGATACTAACCAAGACCGCATCGTGGAAGATCATAGTCTCCACTCTCGTTTCGGCCTTCGCGATGTCGGGAATACTCTTCTTATTCGGACTTTCAAGCATAAACCCGGTCCACTCAATAATCGGGGGTAGCATTCTGTTCGGAGCTGTGTTCATGGCAACTGATCCTATCAGTGCTCCTAAGAAGGATACAGCAAAGTGGATATACGGAGTTATTATCGGGTCTCTAGCCATAGTAATCGGCACATTCTCACTTTTTGGTGCCGGTCTGATGTTTGCGGTGCTTATCGCAAACACATTCGCATCTCTTCTTGACTATCTGGTAACCCCAAAGAAGGTGAAAACATGAGTGAAAAGCTTTACTCTGTAGTATTCACTTTCATTCTTACAACCGTATTCGTTATCTGTCTTGCAGGAATCAACGCAATTGCTTCAGGCACTATTGAAAGGAACGAACAGCTTGAATTTCGTCGTTCTTTGATCTATGTTTTCAATATTGTAGAGGATGCGCGTTCTCTGCCGAGTGAAGAAGTGCAAAAACTCTATCTGGATAGAATACAGGAGATCGACGGTGAGCAGACCGTCTACGTTGCTGATAATGAAGGAAAGAGAGAAATCGCATTTACAGTTCAAAGCGCAGGTCTATGGGGAACTATAACGGCCCTTGTCGCAGTTGATGAGAGTGGTTCTAGAATAGTTGGGATTGATTTTGTGAACCACTCAGAGACCCCAGGACTGGGTGGGAGAATCGACGAAACAGCTTTCAAGGAACAGTTCAGGGGAGAACGGATATCATCGAGTTCTTCTGCCCGAATCGCCGTAGTGTCTGGACAGGATACTGGTTCGAAAGACGACTCAAAGGTAGATGCGATTACTGGAGCAACAAGGACTTCGGAGTCGATTCAAACTCTGCTTAATAAGGCGATCAACGATGTATTTCCTGCAGTTCTTGAGGCGGTGAATTAGAAATGGCTGAATCAAAGAAGTCGGTTTTTCTTACAAATATCTGGAAAGACAACCCCGTCATTGTTCAGATATTGGGAATCTGCTCGGCTCTGGCTGTAACAAACAACCTCACAAACACTCTAATAATGGGAATCGGCCTTATCTTCACCACCGCTTTCTCCTCGTTTACAATCTCGGCTTTGAGAAGGCATATCCCAAAGAACGTCCGTATGATGGTGCAGGTTCTGATAATAGCCACCTACGTCATAATTCTCGATATTGTCTTGAAGGCCTATCTGCCTTCTATAAGCAAAGCACTTGGTCCTTATGTGGGCCTTATAATAACCAACTGCATTATCATGGGTCGTGCAGAGGCTTTCGCACAGTCGCATGGGCCTGTGCTCTCTTTCATAGATGGAATCTCTGCGGGAATAGGTTATTCGTTGATCCTGCTTGCCGTGGCTTTTGTGAGAGAACTGCTAGGCTTCGGTACTCTGTTCGGATTGAGAGTCATGCCTGAAGGCTTCACTCCATGGGTAATAATGATAATGGCACCCAGTGCCTTCTTCATATTAGGTGCGATAATCTGGATCGCAAGGACTCCGATCGTGAAGAAGAAGTGAGGGGGGGAGATGTAGATGGGAGTTCCGCTTAATCCTTTTGTGATAATGATCGCTGCAGCTCTTACTAGCAACATGGTTCTGAGCAACTTTCTGGGGATGTGCTCGTTCATTTCGGTATCGAAGGACATAAAGACGGCCAATGGTCTTGGCATGGCGGTAACCTTTGTTCTTACCTTGACATCTGTGCTCAATTACATAGTGTATTACTACATTCTTGTTCCGCTGAATTTAGTCTATCTAAGGTACATAGTGTTCATTATTGTCATTGCCGCATTCGTTCAGTTTCTGGAGATGGTCATAGACAGATTCTCTCCAACACTCTACATGAATCTCGGGATCTTTCTGCCTTTAATTACAGTGAATTGTGCGATCCTTGGGGGCGTACTGTTCATGATTATCAGAGAGTACAGCCTGATTCAGTCGTTATTCTTCGGTTTCGGCTCTGGAGCCGGCTGGTGGCTTGCGATAGTTGCTCTGTCTGCAATGCGAATGAGACTTAGAGAGAAGGACCTGCCTCCTCAGTTGGTGGGCCCGGGAATAACAATGATTATCATCGGCATTATGGCCCTGGCCTTTATGGGTTTCTCGGGCATGCTGCCCGTCCAGTAAGGTGGTGTTTGGTTTGCAGATAATCGTCACGGCTCTGGTCGTTGGAGGGATCTCCGCAGTACTCGCTGCCGTTCTTACAATTGCAGACGCTCTTGTGAACAATTATGGAGAAGTAAGTATCACTATCAACGACTCGAAGAGTCACAAGGTGAAGGGCGGATCTACTCTTCTTTCGACTCTTGCTGGAGAAAAGATCTTCATTCCATCTGCCTGTGGGGGAAAGGGCAGCTGCGGTCTCTGTAAGGTTAAAGTGAAGACGGACGTTGGGCCTATACTTCCCACTGAACTTCCTTATCTTTCGCCTAAGGAGAAGAAGGACAATGTGAGGCTTTCGTGCCAGATCAAAGTTAAGGGTGATATGTCAATCGAGATTCCCGAAGAGTTGTTCAACATTCGCGAATATGTGGCGACAGTCTCTTCTATAGAAGACGTTACTCACGACATTAAGGAAGTCTTTTTCAGTATTCAAGATGAGATAAGTTTCAGAGCTGGTCAGTACGTCCAGCTGGTTGTCCCTGCCTATGGGGATATAAGAGAAGAGACCATGAGAGCCTACTCGATGTCCTCCCAGCCGTCCGTGAAGAATGGAGTGGAACTCCTTATAAGACTGGTTCCAAATGGAATTGTTACCACTTACGTCCACAAACTGCTCAATGTGGGTGACAGGATTAAAATCCTCGGACCATTCGGAGGTTTCTTTCTAAGAGATACCGATTCAGATATAATATTCATTGCCGGCGGTTCTGGAATGGCTCCGATCAAGTCAATCTTGTTGGATATGATGGAAAAGGGAGTTGAGAGAAAGGCGTATTATTTCTTTGGAGCAAGAAGTAAGAGGGATCTTTTCTACCTTGAGGAGATGAAGGAAATCGAAAGCAAGATGCCAAATTTTCACTTCATTCCTGCGCTGTCCGATCCGCAGCAAGAAGACAACTGGCAAGGCGAGATAGGTCTCATTACTGATGTTGTCGACAGATATCTTTCCGAACAGGGTGATGATGTTGCAAGAGAAGGGTATCTCTGCGGCAGTCCCGGAATGATAAACGCCTGCATAGATGTTTTGACGAAGCACAAAATCACTGAAGAAAAGATCTACTTCGACAAATTTGGATAGTTTTGGAGGTGAGATTGTGAAACAGACTCCGGATTTCGATAAGATCCAGGAAAATATGAGAGCCGGCAGTATTACCGGCCCGGGTTTTCTTGGTCACGACGAAAGAAACCTGGTAGATATTATAAGTGAGGATCAGGCGAAGGTAAAGGAACTGGGTTTGACAAACGAGATAATCGCGAACAAACTGGAAATGTTTATGAAGCAAGGCGAGAGAGGATTCGGTTCGCCTGTAAAGGTCGATGACCGATTCGTTGTAATCGTTGAGGAGAGCCGCGGCTACATACCCTGTCCCTTTCGTCACGGTCATCTTTCAAAGAAAGCCAACATCAATGTCAGGAACATAGCTCGAAAGGAAGAAGTCGACTACTCACCTATTTCAATCCATCTGATTAGAGAACATGGCTTTTATCAAGGGAAGGGGTCTCCATACAGGCTTGATCCAGCAAAGGTAGCAAGGATTCTAGAACTTATCTGAATGATGGGAGCAGTGAAAGTGAAAGGCGCTAAGGTGAAGCGTTATGGAAACAGGGCGTTGTTCACAGTCGCCTTTGTGTTGGGACTGATTGCATTTGCTTCTTACTACGCATTTGGTCACAGAAAAGATGTTGTTGTGCCCAAAGATGAGATTATGCTTGACGACCTTGTTTTCAATCGAAGTATCTTCACTTTTCTCGGTGAAGCACCATTTCCGCCAGATCAGGGACTCGCGAATGGGGTTTCCGTTAAGCAGGAAAGCGGAGAAAGCATCAGAGTGTTCTACCCTCCGTATGACAACTCGGTGCGCTGCCTGCAACTGGATCTAAGTTCAAGAGTGATAAACGTCTATGTCTGGAAAATGGAATCTGTTGAAGCTGCAAAAGACACATGGGAGACGCTCTTCCTTGTAGAAGGATCGGTTCTGACTAGAGATTTAGGAAGGATTAAGAAGTCAGATTACTACTACGCCAAAATAGTCAGGTTCGGAGGTAAAGATCAGTCCTTGCTATGGCAAAAAGGTAGATGGGTTATCCTTGCGAAGAGTCCGGGTTTTACGCTCGACGAGAAGGAAGAGATGCAGATTCTTACGGAGTTGTTTGATCCTAGTATAAGAAGCTAGTTTCTTCCTCGGAATAGACTTCGATGCCGTTCTTCATGAGCAGTTCTGCCGTTATTCCCATTCCGTCAATCATCACTCCGCTGAAGGTTCCGTCGTAGATACCTCTACAACCACAAGAAGGACTTCTCGATTTCAGAACTGCAATACTTGAACCTGAGAGTTTTGCAATCTTCAGAACCTCTTCGGCCCCCTTCTCATAGTTGCTCGTGACATCGTTTCCAAACTGATCTAGGACTATCTTGCTTGCCAGCCAGTCCTTTGAGGTAGTAACCTCCGCGCGAGGCCTAGGCGTGGGGAGTCCGCCAAGCTGCTCGGGGCACAAAGGCAAAAAAACAAACCTGTCGACCAGCTCTAGAAGCTTGAAAGACAGGTTGTTATCTCCGCGATAGGTGCAATTGACTCCGATAAGGCACGCACTAACCAGTATCTTTGTCATTTACCACCGGCAGCGGTGCCGTCATCCTCTCTTCTTATAACATACATAAGATCACGAGTTGGAAGCATAGACAACGGGTTCATCGTATTTGACTTGGGGTCCCTCACTTCAAAGTGAACATGTGGGCCCGTCGAGACACCCGTACTTCCTACTCGGCCTATCAACGAGCCGGCGTCAACTCTCTGCCCGACATAGACGCTTATCTTGCTCATATGACCATATCGGGTAAGATATCCATTGTCATGCTGAATTTCGACCATATTCCCATATCCGCCGTTCGGTCCAGCGAAAACAACAGTTCCTCTAGAACCTGAAAATATCGGTGTTCCTTCTGGAGCCGCAATGTCAAGCCCCGAATGGAATGAGGGCTGCCCGCTTACAGGATGTGTTCTCCAACCGTAATCAGAAGATATTACTCCATAAATGGGCCATCTGAAAGGGGTGCTCTGAGGAATGTACTGATACAGGTTGACCAAAGACATGGGAATAAAAACTCTTTGACCGGGATTGATTACAGAATCCGGCCTGAGATTATTTGCTGCTATCAATTCGTCGACAGGAGAGAAAAACAACTTTGCGATGTAATCGAAGGTGTCACCAGACTGAACCTCGTAGATCAAACCGTCCGGTTGGGGTATCTTAAGCGTGTCCCCTGCTTTAATGCTGTTTGCACTTTTGATATTGTTGAAGTCAATAATAGTTGAGATGCTTACACTCAGATCTCTCGAAATAGTATGAATCGAGTCTCCCGGCCTAACCACGTATGTAACGAGGAAATACGCGAAACTGCGAGTCATTAATAGCAAAGACGATAATAGGAATAACAGAATGACCCGACGGTTCATTCCCTGCCACCTCCAAATAGCCCCAAAGAAAAGAAGACAACCAGAATTATTATACCAAAAAGCAGTCCAACGGCAAAATGCAGACCGAAAATTGATTGTAAAATAATTGATAACCCAATCAAAACGGATACCGCGCTCCCGAGTAGAACGACAGCAGCCGCTGTATCCTTGAGTATACGCACTCTTTCATCATAGTAGGGCCTCAATATGTCTGCTATCTTCTCCACCAGGGTATTGATTCCTTCGAGAAGCAGAACCATAAACGTACAGAAGAGAAGCCAGTAATAATCACCCTTGTCCAGTCCGATCAGTGCGCCGACAGTCAAGATCACTGCTCCGATTACAAGCTGGATTCTGAAGTTTCTCTCTCTCAGAAGGTGCTTGATTCCATTTGTTGCGTTGCCAAGACTCTTGATAAACTTCTTCATTCAAATCCCCGGCCGACAGAATCGATTCTTTCTCTTCTAATACTATACGATTTCTCTATTAGTGAGTAACCGAAATCAATCGCCTGGGAATTCATCTCTACGTACTTTGGTTTTATGTGTTTTGCCATGGCATCTTTCAGCGACTGAGTTGTGACAAAGTTTCCTGCTCTGGCAATCAACCCTAGACCGACCATATTGGCCGGCAGAGTACTTCCAAACTTGTTCTCAGTGAGCTCTGTCACTGGCTTCGATATGATCTTTCTCGTCATTCTGATTCCTTCTTTTGGAATAGACTTGACGAGAGTGGAGTCGACAATAAGGACGCCGTTCATGTGAATGAGAGGGGCATGAGCATTTACAGCGGTTTGGTGCATAGAGTAAATCAGTTCAAAGGAATGAGCCTTTGGGTAATCTATGGGCTCAGTGTTGAAGAGAACATCGCAGTAAGAGAGTCCTCCTCTCACCTGGGCTCCGAAAGACTGGGTCTGCACTACCCAACTTCCCTGTATCAAAAGGGCCTCTGCGAGAATTATCCCCATCAAAACATTTCCCTGGCCTCCAACACCGGAAATCCTTACCGAATGAGGCTGAGAGAATGCGTGCTTCATGCTTTCTCACCTCTCTCCGCTGCGATTATCTGCTCGCTCTTTGCCTTGTATCTGTCGCTGTATGTTTCCGCTTCTATATTCACAAACTCACCTGCAACGATCTTATCTTTCAGCTCTTCGGGAGTCATTGTTTTTGATTTGGCTATTTGAACCGTGTTTTTCTTGAAGTATGCAAGCATGTCTTCGGGTTTCGACATTGCGTTGTACCTGCCATAGTACGTATGGCAGTTGGTCATGATCTCTACTATCCCCATGCCTCTATGGTTGAGGGCCTTCTGAATGAACTGAACCATTTGAGCATAGTGAAATACTGTCGTTCTGGCAACATACGTTGCGCCTGAAGAGACTGCCAGGTTAACTATGTCAAACGAGTTTTCAACGTTTCCATATGGTGAAGTCGATGCTATCTTCTCGTAAGGAGTAGTAGGAGAGTATTGCCCACCGGTCATACCGTAGATATTGTTGTTGAATATTATTGCAGTGAGATCCATGTTTCTCCTGCAGGCATGAATGAAGTGATTCCCTCCTATGGCGACCATATCACCGTCTCCACCCATAACTACCACATTGAATTCCGGTCGGGCAAGCTTCACTCCTGTAGCGAATGCTACTGCTCTTCCATGAAGAGTGTGCATCGTATTGAAGTTCAGGTAGCCCGTAACCCTTGAAGAACATCCGATTCCCGAGATGACGGCGACTCTGTCGGGATCAAGTTCTTCCTTATCGACAGCTTCTATGAAAGCCTTCATAATAACGCCGTTTCCGCAACCCGGGCACCAAACATGAGGCATCCTGTCCTGCCTCAAGTACTTCATTAACCTTGCGATAGCCATGATTTCCTCCCATTCACTTTGTGAAATGCGTCATTGTGACACCTGTTTTTTCGAACATAAACTCAGTAAGTGGATCCGGGTAACCTTCGGAGAACACAACCTTTATTATCCCCGCATTGATTATTAGTCTGGCGCAGATGGAGCAAGGGCGATGAGTAACGTATATGGTGGATCCATTAGTCGAGATTCCGAATTTCGCCGCTTGAGACAGTGCGTTTTGTTCAGCATGAGCGGCGTAACATATCTCCTGATTCTGGCCGGAAGGTATTCCCAGAGCATCCCTTATGCACTCTATCTCATCGCAATGAGGGAAACCCGAAGGCGGTTGATTATAGCCGGTCGAAAGAATCCTATTCTCCCTCACTATTAGAGCGCCCACTTTTCTATGATGGCAGCTGGATCGCTCTCTAACCTGGTACGCGAGTCTCATGAAGTAAGAGTCCCAGCTTTCGGTCTCATTACGGCGTTCGTGAATAGAGAACCTCTTCAGATAGTCGGAAAGCTCTTCTGCGGTCATTATCTCAGTCCTTCCAGAAGTTCAACATGGTTCTTCTCTTCGCTGATTACCTTTTCGAGAGCTTCGACAGTATCGGCCTTTGAGTTCTTCAAAAGACTCTCGTAGAACGCTATGCTTTTCTTTTCCACTTCTATTGCATGTTCAATAGCCTTTTTATAGTCTGAGCGGCTCATTGCGTCCTTCAATTCGTCAGAAAACACACTTGCCTCGGTTAAGGCCGCCATGTACTGACGTGCATCGTCCCAGTTTATAAGTTCTATGGCCTCCTCTTCAAATCTCCTGAGAAGAGTTCGAAAGGTATCGGCGTGACTTCTTTCCTGAGAAGAGAGGAACCTAAAGACCGAGCCCTGCCGGTCGTTATGCGCGCTCTCCGCCAGTTCTCTGTAAAAGTTCTCTCCTTCAGTTTCGATTCTTAATGCAACCTCGAGTACTTCATGTGGAGAAAGCAATCTCGATCTCCTCCTTTATATCCAGGAGCTGCTGCAACACTCTTCTGGAGACATCCATTCCGGAGTCGTTCAACTTAAGTGTCCATTCGTCAGATGAGATATAATCTCCAAGACGGGTTTTTATCTTTGAAATCAGGAGAGAAAGAAGCTCCCGGGAATACACCAGATCAGACAGATCCACTCCTTCTGCCAACCTCAGTCCCATAAAGAGAGTTTCAAACAACTCCTGAACAGCATCGTTTTCTGCGAACTCGGCGATCGGTTTTATCTTCTGGTTGACCAAACTGCTGTAAAGTTGAAGGTCCTCGGTATTGACGTATCTCTTGCGATCCAGATGACCGCCGGCAGAAACTCCGAAACCCAGATACTCCTCATTTCGCCAGTACTTCAGATTATGAAGACATTCACTACCATCTTTTGCCCAGGATGATATCTCATATCTCTTGTATCCCATACTGGCCAAAGATTCAAGAACCATGTCGTGAAGTTCTGCAATTGCTTCGGAATCGGGCAACTCAATGATAGCATCATGTACCCGCCTCATCAATTCAGTTTCGTGATCTGAATCAAAGATATAGTATGAGATGTGATCGGGCGAAACCTCTTTGATCAGCTCTAAATTGGCAATCACGTTTTCTCTGTTTTCACCGGGTAACCCGAGAATGAAATCGAGATTCAGATTATCGAAAGTATCTCTGCTCAAGAACAACCTGCCCATAAGATCGGCGGGAACGGGTCTATCGCAACGCTCCAATATACTCCGCTCGGATGACTGGACTCCCACTGAAAGCCTGGTGAAGCCAGTAGATCTCCACGCCAGGAGATGCTCTTTATCGAGCTCCCACGGGTTGGCCTCTATGGTAGCCTCAGACACATCTGTACCCAATGAAAGATTGATATGCGATACGATTTCCTCCATTAGGTCAATAGGATACAGCGAAGGTGATCCGCCTCCGAAGTACAAGGTATCGACGATTCCCGGGACCTCATACATCTCGATCTCCTTCTTCAACGAATCATGATAGGCCTCGACCGATTCCCTGTCGAATTGGATTGTGCAGAAATCGCAATAAGAGCATTTTCTAGCACAGAAAGGAATATGCACATACGCTCCCACACCCATCAGAATACAAGCCTCATGAAAATCCCGTTAAGGTTGAAGTTTGTGACCGAGATACCTGCAAAGACCGAATCGTCGCTCCCAAGCTTCGAGATAAGCATCTGTGCATCGATCCCTCGCATGCTTACCATGACTGTCGGCGAAAGCATTAGTCTCAGGTCGCCGGCCGGGACTATGAAATTCCCGGCGAAAGCCACGCCGAGATCGAAGGAAAGATAGTTCATCCCTATCCCTATACCGTAACCGACCTCTCCGAGCGAGTCGTTAGTCTTGAGATCCACAGTGGCGACAACGTTACTCTCTGCATTCTTTATCCTTAGGCTTCGCTCATATTCCTTTGCATAAAGATACAAACCTATATCGTTGAACGAAAAGGAGTCCTCCCCATGGAGGAATACGCTGAGGCCTCCATTGAGCTGACCCAGCGGCAGACGCACCCAGTTCCTCGCCAGATACTTCATCTTGCCCACCGTTGAAAGCTCGAGTTCAAGAGTAGTGTGAGAAAAGATGGGGATCTGATTTGTGTTGGTGACGTACCTTACACCCATGAAAAGCCCCTCGTTGCTGGCAAGCAGCGATCCTCTGAAAAGGCCGTCTTTGATCTTCAGCTTAAGAAATCCGGTGGAGTATTCCTCCCAGGTGTCCACATAAGTTACCCCAACGTAGGGGATTCCCGAGGCCAAAGCTAGTGTCAGATAAATATCTTCATATGCCCGTATGTCCGCGGAAACGCTCCACCCAGCATTGTTCAGCTTGATCTGAATTTCGGAGAAGATCAGAACTCCCAGAAAAACAACTATGAACAGACAAAGTCTCTTCTTCAATCTCTAAGCAGCCTCCTTGCGATTTCATTTGCCTTGGACGGGTTTGCCTTTCCTTTGGTCGCTTTCATGACCGCTCCCACGAAGTATCCAAGGACTCCCTCCTTACCGTCTCTAAACTGCTGAACGGCTGCAGGGTTGTCATTCATGGCCTTTCGAACTGCATCTTCGATCACGGTGTCATCGTCTATCTGTTGAAGTCCCTTTTCTCTAACCAATTCAGCAGGTGACTTTCCGTTCTCCACGATCACTGGAAAAATGTCTTTTGCTATCTTGTTTGAGATCTTGCCCTGCTCAATTAGATCGAAAAGCTCCTTGAAGTTCTCCGGACTTACCTTCACCTCTTCCAGGGAAAGTTGCCTATCGTTCATAAGCCTCATAACCTCTCCCATAATCCAGTTTGAACTCTCTTTTGGCTTTCCGGTGGCCTGCGCAACCTCTTCAAAATAAGAAGAGATTTCACTATCTGAAGCAAGAACGGAGGCGTCATAGCCGGGAAGCGAGTATTGCTCCATGAATCTCTCTACTTTCTCCCACGGAAGCTCCGGAAGACTTCTCTCAATTCTCTCTATAAGATCATCGCTGATTATAAGCTCTGGGAGATCAGGTTCGGGGAAATAACGGTAATCGTTCTCTTCCTCCTTTGATCTCATAGAATATGTTTCCTTTGAAGAGAAATTCCAGGACCTGGTTTCTTTTGCGACATCGACTCCTGAAGCCAATGCCTTGGAAATCCTCTCCTGTTCAAATTCCAGTGCCTTCTCAACGAACTTGAAAGAGTTGATGTTCTTGATTTCTACCCTGTTGGAGCTCCTCCCACTCTCGTCAACCATCGAGATGTTTGCATCGCAGCGCAATGCGCCCTTCTCCATGTCTCCAGAACACACACCCAGGGCCCTTAGCGTATCTCTGAGGAGTTCCATGAAGATGCGGGCCTCGACCGGACTCTTTAGATCTGGTTCTGTAACAATTTCAATTAGCGGAACCCCGCACCTATTTAGATCCAGATGACTTCCCGACGATCCGGTTATTGATTCCGTTCCCTGATGAACCATCTTGCCCGCGTCTTCTTCTATGTGAATCCTGCGGATCCTAATACTTCGCTTCTCTTCGCCGTTTACGAGATACAGGTAACCGTTCTCGGCTATCGGGAAAAAGTATTGAGTAATCTGATAACCCTTCGGCAGATCCGGGTAAAAGTAATTCTTTCTGTCAAAGACCGACCGCCTGTTGATGGTGCAGTTCATAGCAATTCCGGCCATTACGGCGAACTCGACTACCCGTTCGTTTAACACCGGTAAAGTGCCGGGTTGACCTGTGCAGACAGGGCAAATAACAGTATTCGGTTCAAGATCGAAAACATCGGCCCGACAGCTACAGAATGCTTTGGTCTCGGTTTTGAGCTGAGCATGGATTTCCAGCCCGATCACAGTCTTATACATTATTTCGCCCACCTTTCAGGGATCTTCGCCAGTCCGTTTTCATAAGAGGGAGAGAGATCCTCAATCCCCCCGGCAGCATTCAGTAGCGAGACATCACTGAACCTCTTCCCGGTGAGAAGCAGACCGACAGGCAAACCGTCAACCAGGCCTGTAGGAACTGAGATCGACGGAAGCCCTGCTACATTTGCAGGTATAGTGTATATATCCATAAGATAGTAGGCGAGGGGATCGGTTATCTCGCCAAGTCTCGGAGCAATGACTGGCGAAGAGGGATTTACAATGTAATCATATTCATTGAGTACTCGGTTGAGTTCACCGGCCATAATCCTTCTTGTTTTCAACGCTTTTCTGTAGTACGCGTCATAATACGTAGCGCTGAGAGTGAAAGTTCCAAGAAGAATCCTCCTTTTCACTTCTTCTCCGAAACCGCTGTCTCTGTTCTTGTTTATGAGACTTTCATAGTCTTCTGCGGGACTTCTCGACCCAAATCTGATTCCGTCATAACGGGCGAGATTCGAGCTTGCCTCGGCCGGAGCGATCAAGTAATATGTGGCGACAGCATACTCGACACTAGGAATCGAAATCTCCTCTACTTTTGCACCGGCGCTCCTCATAGCTTCCATCATTGACAGGAATCTCTCTTTGACTCCCGAATCCAAACCCGGGTAGTTAAGCATTTCTGAAGGTGCAGCAAACTTCAGCCCCTTAATATCGCTTTCAATAGAGACATTGAAGTCTAGATTCCTCCTTAGAGTATTTGAATCCTTCGGATCGTGGCCTGCAATCATCGCCATCACTTCTGCGGCGTCTTGTGCACAGCGCGTCAATGGCCCGATCTGATCCAGCGATGAGGCAAATGCAACCAATCCGTATCTCGACACAAGGCCATAAGTCGGTTTAAAACCAACGATTCCGCACATGGAAGCCGGCTGTCTTACCGACCCTCCGGTATCACTTCCCAATGCAAATGGGGCAAGACCCGCAGCAACTGCTGCTGCGCTTCCACCACTGCTGCCTCCAGGAATTCGGTCGAGATCCCAGGGATTTCTGGAAGGTCCAAACGCGGAGTTCTCAGTTGAGGAACCCATTGCGAATTCATCCATATTGGTCTTGCCGAGTATAATTCCGCCTTTATTGTTCAGCTTGCTGGTAACAGTGGCGTCATAAGGAGACTCATAGTTTTCAAGTATTCTACTCGCACAGGTTGTTCGAGTCCCTAGCGCCAGAATATTATCCTTTAGAGCATAAGGAAACCCTTCCTTTTGCGAATCGGAAGGGTTGCTCACCTGAAGAAATGCATTCAGTTTGTCGTTGTATCTATCAATTCTCTCTCTATAAAACTCAAAAGAACCTCTTAAGGACATGATCTCTGAAAGCCTTAGATTCAGGGGATTCTTCGTCACGAAAGCCACCTCCAGATATTCAGGACAATTCTAACATTTTCAGAGCACTTCTAACAGCAGAAAACGACCGAAATTGAGTAAAAGGCCCATTTATGAATCTAATGCCCTCTGCCATGGTGAGACTCTAGCAGCCACAAAATGTTCGCAAGGTTGTGGTTGGACTGTATGAGACAAATAAAAGAGAATCCCTTCGTTCCAGAGCGAGGAACTTTTATTCGTTCTATGATGCGCCGTACGCTGAAAGATCAGTTGCAAGTTGTGAGTTCCAAGTTGCAAGCGGTTGAGCAAAAACATCACATCCCGTCATGCTGAACTTGTTTCAAACTACTGCTCTCAAGGTTTTTCGAACCTGCAACCACCTACTTGCAACCTCGGTACTTCCCTTCAAGACCAGATCCCGTGCAGACCCCCCAAACAGGAGCATTTTGGGGCAGGCTCTACGGGATGACAGTCCTTCACGTCATCCTGAAATGCTCCTGTTCAGGATCTCGTTCTTTGGTGGGAAAAACGCAAACAGTAGCAAGTGGCAAGATGCAAGTTGTGAGTTATAAGATCAAGAGCTAAAAAAGCGGTTCTTACTGAGCCGGTCAGTCCCTATTTTCGCTTCTCGTCTTCTCGTGAGCGTAGCGAACGTCTCGATAATGCTCTTTCTCGATGCTTCTTATTGGTCTCGCAAGGCAGAAACTGGTCTGTGCGAACAGACAGGCTTCAAAATCGCCTCCTGCCGAAGGCAGCCTTGCGTCCCCGGATGCTTCTCCGGGCATTGCGACCTGGCGAAGCCAGCCTTGCGTCCGCCGATG
>Ga0334901_1001262_pt1 | contig 27671 bp, 24 predicted proteins | sample GraSluR3_MG_3_FD_207216 | JGI IMG/M metagenome (GOLD analysis project Ga0334901, IMG submission 207216) | Sludge microbial communities from methane-producing bioreactor in Wageningen University, Netherlands - Granular Sludge_15_08-R3 | ecosystem: Engineered > Bioreactor > Anaerobic >... | reverse complement strand
AAAAGGAGAATGATCATGAAAATAGTTGTTTGCATCAAACAGGTCCCGGATACAAACGAGGTCAAGCTCGATCCGAAAACCAACACGCTAATCCGGGAAGGCGTACCCAGCATCATAAATCCGGATGACAAATCGGCGATCACCGAGGCTCTGATGCTCAGGGACCGGATAGGGGGAAGCGTTATCGCTCTCACAATGGGTCCGCCCCAGGCCGACGTAGCGCTGCGCGAAGCGCTCGCGATGGGGTGCGACGAAGCGGTCATGCTTTCCGGGCCCGAATTCGCGGGTTCGGATACGCTGGCAACCTCAACTATCCTTGCTGCAGGCGCAAAAAAAATTGGGTACGACATCGTGCTTGCCGGCAGGCAGGCCATCGATGGCGACACCGCCCAAGTCGGCCCGCAGATTGCCGAACATCTGGGGATACCGCAGATCACATATGTGGAAGACGTTAAAGTCGATGGGGACCATCTTATCGTTAAACGGCAGTTTGAGGACCGTTACCATATCATCCGCACGTCAATCCCCTGCCTGCTCACCGTGCTTTCCGAGGCCTGCGCGCCCAAATACATGACGGTAGGGGGCATTGTGGACGCCTATAACAAGGAAGTCAAGGTCTTCGGGTACTCAGACCTCAAGGAGTTTCTGGACACTTCCCAAATCGGCCTCGAAGGCTCGCCCACCAATGTATGGCGTTCCTTTACGAAGGAAGCCAAGGGTGCCGGAACCGTCCTGAAGGAGGTAACCGCGGATGAAGCCGTTGCCGCTATTATTTCAAAGCTGGAAGAAAAGCATATCATTTAAAAAAAAGAAGGTGCAAAACGTGAGCAAGGACATATACGTTGTCGTTGAGCAAAGGGACGGGGACATCCAGAAAGTGGGCATCGAGCTTATCGGCGCCGCCACCGGCCTCGCAAAGGAACTGGGCCAGAAGGTAGTGGGCGTGCTGATGGGGAACGGCATCGCCGGCAAGGCCGAGGTGCTGATTCAATACGGCGCGGACTCCGTGCTCGTCGCCGACCACCCGTTGCTTAAAGAATATATGACGGAGCCGTATGCGAAGGCGCTGACCCATATCATAAAAACCTATGAACCCGAAATCGTGCTGTTTGGCGCGACCGCCGTCGGGCGCGACCTTGCGCCCCGCGTCTCCAGCCGGATAAAAACCGGCCTGACGGCCGACTGCACCGGACTGGACATCGACCCCGAAACGAAGCTCCTGCAGATGACGCGTCCGGCGTTCGGGGGCAACATCATGGCCACGATTCTGTGCAAAAACCACCGCCCCCAGATGGCCACCGTTCGGCCCGGCGTCATGCCGGCGCTTGCGCGTGACAAATCGAGGACGGGCGATGTCACCAACGTTGAAATCAAACTCGACGAAAAGGACCTCACGGTGGAAATACTGGATGTGGTTAAATCAGAAAAGGCCATATGCGATATCACGGAGGCGAAATACCTCATCAGCGGCGGCCGCGGCATCGGCGGACCCGAAGGGTTTGAACTGCTTCGGAAACTGGCCGAAGCGCTCGGCTCCGGTGCGGATATCTCCTCGTCAAGAGCCAACGTCGACGCGGGCTGGATCGCGAAGGACCGTCAGGTGGGCCAGACCGGTAAGACCGTGCGGCCGAATCTGTACATGGCCTGCGGTATCTCAGGCGCAATCCAGCACCTGGCCGGTATGGAGGAATCGGAGTGTATCATCGCCATCAACAAAAACGAATCCGCACCCGTTTTCGGCGTAGCCGACCTGGGCGTAGTCGGGGACGTTAACGCCATCATTCCCAAGCTCATCGATGAGATCGCCAGGGTAAAAGAAACGAAGATGGTTCAGTGATTAGTAGTCAAAGATTTTCGGCACTTCCCCAACACCATGGATGGCATGGGGAAGTGCCTTTTTCCATAAACTTATCAATTATCCTTGTCTTCCTTCCCGTGACCTCACCCTTATCGTTACCTCACGAGTTGCCTTAAATAACATTTCTATTTTAGACTAATAACGTCTCCATCCCTGCGGCCAAGGTCTGCTTGGGCATCTATTAAAGCACTCGTCAAAGCGTATTTGCCGCCATAAACAATCATGACCAGTAAAAACGTCAGCAGGAACAGGAGAGCGATGAGCGCCAGCGCGTATTGGCGTCCGTTCCAAAGACATCTCCCTTGGCCGTGACGATTAGCGCGATCAGGATTCCAAACGGTATCCCGATGGCGATCCACAGCCCTTTAATATAAACCGGTTCCTGAATATAGGAACGTAGATTTCCCACAGCAGTCGATTTATATCTGTTTCGTTCAATGCTTACGCGTCATAGTCCTTCCTGCTCATTGTTCCAGTATACGACCTCCACCATCGGGCAGGTGACCGTCAGGCCGTCCGCGTCCTTGTATTCGTACGTGCCGGTCACGACGCCCCACGCGTTGATCCAGTCGTCCCTGGTCATTTTCGCCTCGTCCACGCCGTAGCGGTAGACCAGGCAGACGGGATATTGGTCTTCGCCCATATGGCTGATGATAACCGTCCCGTTCGCTGTTTGATCGCTCATGCCCAACACGAACCCCCATACCGCCACAAGACGACCAGACGTGTTGTTTTCGGCCATGCAGGCGGCGTACACCCGGGAGTCCATCGCATCACATTCGGGCATAAACGCCTCGCCGCGCTTGTCCCTGGCCGCCGGGTCCTCAACCAACATATCGTTCTTAAAGGCGCCTTTGAACAGCAGCATGCCGCTCTTGGTATATAGCGTTCCCTGACCGTGCAGCTTGCCGTCCTTACACATGCCCTTATAGCGAAGGACGCCGTTGTCCGTAACCTCGCAATTGCCGTTGAGCAGACCGCCGCTGAAGCTCCCTGTAAATACGAGCGTCCCCTGCGTCATGACCCCCTCGCCAGCGATCTCTCCGTCCTCCCACTGCCCCTCATAGCTCCAGGTCTTGCCGCTATCGCTTTTCACCATCTCGAAGCGTCCCTGGCCGTTGGGCACGCCGTTTTCGACTTCGCCGGTATAGACGCCTTCACCGCTGTCAAAGGCGATATCGATACTTATGTTCTTGGCTGTGACCATCTCGGCCGTATCGATCGGCGTCGGCTGTGCGGTCACGGCTTGGGGCTGGCCAGCCGTTGGTGCGGTCGACGATTTGACGACCGTTTGCGCCGGCCCCTGCTTTCCGGCAAAGAACAGGAAATGCACGCCGACGCACAGCACCGCCGCACCCGCCGCAACGGCGGCGATGACAAGCCAAAATCTGGGCTTTGGGGACCGCAAAGGCGCGTGTACTTCAGGCGGCGCGGCGGGCGCGGGCCTCCCGCAAACGGAGCAAAATCCCGCGTTCGGCGCGAGCTCCGCTCCGCATTCCGCGCAAGCGGGCGATTTTTTGGGCGCCTCTGCCACGGCTTTGCCGCATCCCGTGCAGAACTTCGCGCTCTCCGACAGGTTCGCTCCGCAGTTCGGGCAAACGCCTGGCGGCTGCGGGCCGGTACTGGAACGCTTTCGCCTCGTAAAGAAGAATAGTATAAGCGCGGCGATCATCAAGACTCCCGCACCCGCGGCAACATAGAGCAGTGCAGCCCCCCCACCGGAAGGCGTATCGCCCCATCGGCCTTTCCTTGCCACCAGCGCGGATGCGACCTCCTCGAAGCTCGCATCCTTATCGTAACCGTCGGACAGGCGCACGAGCTCCTCGCGGCTCATTTCGGAAATGGACAGGACCCCTGAAGCATCGACGCTTCCGTAGGTAGCCGCGGCCTCCGTACCGGGGGCGGCCAGATCATTAACATCTATGCGCGCCTCTGCCAGCGGTACGGCCTGCCCGGCGTTTTCTGTCTGACGCCGCTGCAGCTCGGCCAGATCGCCTTCATAGATCACGTTACCGCCGGGCACCAACACCTTTACCGCGCCGGTCAACTCCTTATCGGGCAGGCCGATCAGGACCTTATTGCCGTCAACGGGGCGCAGCGTCCGGCTGCCTGCTTCGCCGTCGGGCAGGATATCCACCAGCAGATACTCGGTCGCCTCGCCGCTCAGGTACAGGTAGCCGCTCGGCGGGTCTTCTATGGTCTTGCGGACGCGCGACGCGTCGCTTACCTCTCCCGCCACGAGGTCGCTTTCGTCGTATTGCTGCAGGGGCTTTGTGGGATCCATGACCCCGTTTTCATCCACGCCGAACATCAGGTCGGCATACGGCTCGTTTGAGTCGCGCCGTCCTGCCGTACCGCCCGTCAAGTCGCGAAACGGCTCGCCGGAGTCGTAACTCCCGTTGCCGCCCAACGGCATCCGGTACAGCCCGCCGTCGATGGCGTACTGTCTCAATCGTTCCGCCGAATTCGGCGAGCGTTCGGCCAGATAGTTTTTTATTTCTGTATAGTATTCGAAGAAATTGGCTCTGTCGACGTCAAGTATGCTCCAATAGGCCTCGATGTCATCCGCCAGATCGTGCGTGTTGTACAGCAGTGTGGCAATGGCGAGTTCCTCGTTTTTACCGTTTCGTCCCCACGCGGTATACAGGCCTGGGTCCGCGAGCACGATCGAGCTAAGCGTCCCCGGGTTTTCATATCCGCTGTAGAGTTGCACCGTTCCGGCAAAGAAGGTAGCAAAGCCTTCGATATACGAATCCGACGTGGTGTTGTTCATGTAGCCGCCGTGGTTAACGTTGCCGCTACCATCATATTCCGCATAAGCCCTGAAAACGCCGTCGTTGGTGACCAAGTCAAACGCGTGCCCGAACTCGTGCAGTATGGCGAATCGGGAATTGTCGTCGCGGAGACTGTCGATTTCCTCCAGCCGTATGCAGTGGTCGGCGGGATGGTAATGGGAGGCGCCGATCGCCGGGTCCAACGGCCAGCGCGCCTCGATGCGCAGCGGCTTTGTGATCAGTTTATCCTTTTCATCAAGCACCGCGGCGCCGAAGAACCACGCGTCGAAGGCCGCGGTATACAGCGTGCTGTAATTAGCCAACCGCTCGGGCTGATCCGGGTCCGTACTGTAATAGTAGACCGGGTCCGGCCCGAAACGCTCGGGATCGAGGCTGAAACTCCAGCCATCGACTCCCAGATGATAGAAGGAAAGCAGCCGGTAAACGGAGATGGGCTCGTCCTTAGCCGCGTCCGGGTGGTCCTCCGGGTTCACGGTGATCCACGAGGACAGGTCGAGCCTATCGCTGCTTTTAGAGTAATCATCCTGCATATCGACGAAATAGAAAGCCTCGTGCCCGCCGTCAAACGGATAGACGCATTTGAACGTACCGGTCAGCAGTATGCCAACCGGCTCGGCGTCGTTTCCCCGTATGGGTATGCTTATGGAATACCGGCCCTCGTGGTCGGTCGCGCTTTGGATGACAACATCCGGCTCTTTGGTGCTGTCATACCGTTCCTGCCCATAATACACCTGCGCGTCCAGCTTCATCCAGCGCATGGGCTTGGCTTCCGCGCTGAGCGCAATGCCCTTGAGCACGATGGCGTCGGAAGCCTCCGGCTTCTGGGTGGCGGTCGGCGCTGCTCCGGTAACCCATTTGTAGGTGTACCGAGTGGAAAAGGTCCTCTCCTCGCCGCCCATGGGCAACCCGAAATCGAAATACACCGAATCGGTTCCCGGGTCGCCCTCGGGCATGCTGAAGCTGATTTTATGGGACGATGTAAAGTTTTTTGCGAACAAAGGTACAAGATACTCGTTCCTGTGCTCTCCCTCGTCAATAGCCTCAGCCGGTATCTCCTGCGGAAGCTCCGCCCATGCCGTATATCCGAGCGAATCGCCGGATTCGTCCATATCCGCTCCGGAACTGGTGACGGATACGGCCACCGTGATGGTCACGGTTTCGCCCGGGCGTATCCGTTGGGGCATCGCGCTGAAGCGGATGGAGTTTGTGCCTTCTTCATGTGTTTTTTTACCGTCGTAGCCCGTGGTGTCGGAAACCCAATCTACAGAATATTCCGACGGTGCGTAATGAAAGGTCTCGCTGTATACGCGGGAATAAGGGGGGTCCTCTGATTTCTGCGTATGGTCCTCGGGGATTGTATCCTCAACCTCGGTAAGCACCCATTCCCCCGACGCGGCCGCGCGGCCGGGAACCGGAAAAACGGCCGCGCAGGATAAGAGAACAGCTATCACCAGTAGCCATGTGCACACCTTTTTTTTCATCTGTCCATCCTCCGTTTGCATTATTGCGCTTTTTCCCTTGCGCGTACGTTACGGTACGGGTAAACCGAGCCCCAATCAGCTTTTTAATTACTCTCGTTCGTTTTTCGGAGTCATGGTTGCTTAATAAAGTATAGTCTCCGTATTTCTTCATAAAGCAGCCTTTCTCCGTCCAATTCCCCGTATTCTCCGCTACTGCATGACGTCACATTAGAACTCCTGACTTTGTGGTCTGGCTCTTAAATCTAATTGATTCACCGATTAGTTTCATTCTGTTTCTGCTCTATTATAGTATGAATATAAGATTGGGACCAACAGTTTTGTGTTTTCCGACTCTTATTACCGCTTCTTAGCAGCGGGGTGTTCGATAAAGGAGAATTGGTCAAGTTAACGGCAAAACCTAAAGAGGGCTATCGCTTTGTTCGCTGGATAGAAGGAACAACCGCCGTTTCCACCAGCGCGTCTTATTCGTTTACAGTGACGAAGACACGTACGCTAAAAGCCGAGGTTGCCAAATTCGGCACGCCGAAGCTTACGGCCACATCGCCCGGTGACCGTTGAATCCACGTGAACATGCAGCGTATAGGTTTCCTTCTGCCCGTTCGCGCCTGTAACGTTAATTTCCAGCGTATTGTCGCCACTTATTAGCATCTGCACACCGACAGCGCCTGTACGTCCGCTTCAGGGTCAAACACCGTCGCCGCAACGTCGATAGATTGAACGCCAGCCGCCAACCGTATGAATAGGCCGTCAGCATTTTGTCTTTCGCGGTGTAAAAACGGTCGTGCGGCAAATCGAAACAGATCGCGGCAAAGGGCTGACCCAACGTGCCGCAATACTCCATGTCCCCGGTCTTTCCGTCCCTGCAAACAAACATATTTCCCGATCCATTGAAAATACGGGTACCGTCGGGCGATAGCCGCTGATATGTGGACATAGGATAGCCGTGGTAGGGAGAGTCGTAATTATTCCCGAATATTCCGTCAGAAATCTCGCATGCGAAGATATCGGTGGGCGAAACTCCTGAATCGACCATAAAAATTTTACTCAGTTTTGGGTTTTTCTCAAGATACATCAAATAGAAGCAATCCCAGGATGATATCTTTTTACCATCGATGCGATAAGAAGCCATTCCTTCATCTGTGTCCGAAAGATAGACATAGCCGTTATCGTCGACTTCTATATCAAACGGCACCAAGCTGACGTTTAAGATGGTTTGCGTACTAAATGTCGCAGTGTCAATCACGGCAACGGCACCGAACGTTTTTTTAGAACTGCCCTGTTCGGCACATTGGAGCGCCACATAAAGTTTGCCGTTTTTGACCGCAACCCGGGTGGCGTACGAATCAAACTGCTTTTCGTTTATCTCGCCGGTTTGCAGGTCCACGCGGTATACGCTTTTGCCTTGTTGCGCAGTCAGATACATCACGTTCCTGCTGTCCGCCTGCCATGTGATAGGAATACATTGCATCGCTCGTCGCGATGTAGATTTTGCTAATCAACGGATTTGTCTGCATGTCTACAATTGAATCCATAAACCCTTTTGAGCAAACCTTGCATAAATCAGTCCTGGAATATACGCCAATTCCGTTATCTATTGAGGTATATATGTAATCCGTATCGCCAGCGATAACTGAATACCGGCAATCTACAATGGCCGTATCGGACACCGTGAACGTATCCGGATCGACCAGACAGATCATAAACTTGTTCTGTGCGGGATCTTCCACGGAAACCAACACCCTGTCCGGCGTAGAACCAAGCTGCTGTGCCACGCCCGGAAGGTGCAGTGCCTCTACTTCCCGCTTGCGCCATCTATCCGGCATAGGAAGCGTTGATCTTGTTCTGACCCGGAGCGGCGGCGATATCCGTCGGCGTAAATAATATATGCGTTTGGGTAAGTTCGCTGCCGGCCGCGAAAGCCAGCGACTGTACAACAAACAGGCAAGCAAGACGAGGCGCAAATACTATCTTTTTCACCATACAAATCTCCGGATAGTCAAGGGTTTTATTCAGCCTCTGACATATCCAACAGCATAATAAAAATACTCTCTATTTAATTATTGTTTTTTTATCCTTATTATTGGCACAAACTATTTTACACTACCATTTTTTCCTTGCTACCACCACAAACCGCCCGTTTTCCGTGTAATAGGCGCAGGTCACAAGTGTTATAAGCGTGTCGCCGCACGAAACCTTTGTGCCGGTGTCATAGAGGGAAAGCGCCTGAATGCTCCTGATATATTCGTTGAAAACTTCCGCGTCGTCCACGTTTACATAGTCATAGTATTTGAATACCATGTCCTTTTTGCGGGGGACCTGGCTTTCAAACACTGCGATAATCTCGTATTCATGCTGCGCGTACAACGTATCGAAGTGAATGGTTGGATGCGCCGCGTAAAACGCTTCATCGCTGTACTTTTCCAGATCGGCGAACATCGTTCCGTTTTTCATATTGTGTCCGTAGATAATCGTATTGGTGCCGAGAGGATTGACGGCGCATCGCGCATCGATAAACGGTACGCCGCTTTTGGCCGCTTCTTTATCGAATCCGTGATCGAGATAGAAATCACCGTCGTTGGGCGTATGCATCACGGGATAATTGATGGAGGTGCCGTCGATCCTGATCCATCCTGCCATACCCGGATTCTGCCTGCTTAGCGCCTGATACTGCGCCAGCAAATCCGGTTCCTGGCCGCCCGCAACTTTGCTTGCGAGCTCCTTAAGCGCATTCTCTTCCCTCGCCCCTTGTGCATAGTCCAGCATCAGCATGGAGACCGAGAAGACAAAGACGGCGATAAAGCAAATCAGTAGGATTCGATGCAAATGCGGGCATAAAGCTACGTGGAATTTTGATTTTTCTGTCATTGCAATCGACCTTATACGTGTCACCTGGCTGAAGGCTTATTGCGGGACAGGGTTTGCCTTCTGAAAATCGCCAACCCGCCGATACCCGCCGCGCTTAGGGCCAGTGTGGTTTGCGCCACGGCCAGCGCGGTTTCGTATTGGTTTATACACTGGAAATATTTTGCCCGCAAGTAGAGAGCATCCGGCTTCGCCTGAGCCAGGAGGGCACCGAACTCCCCATCCTTCAGCCAGCGGGGGGGCCATGTTTGGGGCGATCACGCTCACGGCGGCGGTGGCCAGCGCCAGCTCGGCGAAAGCGGCCACATCGCTGCCTTCATCCGCTTTTACGAATCCTTTGAGATAAGCGTCTATCTCCGTGTACGTTTCGTAATCCCCCAGGCTGATGGCCGCCGCGATAGCCAAAGGGCAGGCGCGCAGCCTGGCCGCGTCGTCGTCCTTGGTTGAATGAAAGCAGTCTATCGCCCGGCAAAAGTCGCCCCGCAGATAGGCCAACTCCCCCTCATATTGCAGCCGCAGCCTTTTCTCGCTTACGATATCCAGAATCACATCGGGGTTATTTCTTGTCATAGGCACAGTGGTGGACGCGATTAAATACGATAGATCGGATGACAGCGATTCTTGCGGCGGCTTCTTCCTTCTGCGCGAGTCGATAGGTTTTTCCGCATCGGCCGGAATCATCCACGACCTTCCGTATTTTTTGGCGCGGGGGATCTGCCCATCGGCCAAAAGGCGTTGAACCTGCCGGAGAGAAACGCCCCACTTTATAGAAGCCTCTATTGCTGATATGTATTCCATCTCTTTGCGGCCTCTTCTCTGTGAAGTGACAGAACTATTATAGTCGTTTGAACGACGTGTTTTAATCTTTCACGGCAACCTCTCCCATGGGCTGCCTGGCTCAATATAGGCAGTTAACACTTCTACTCTTTAAGCCGGTCCATCAGCTTGATACCCGTGAACTCGCTGCCGTTATCGCTTTGCAAATAGGCCGGACATCCCTTGGTAACAAACTAAACGGATAGAACTTCTATTATATACTTCGTCTGCAATGTTTGACGCCGGCATAGCTCCTTGCAAACCTCCGGCTCACCAAACGGTGCTGAGATCACATAACTGTTTTTTCCTAAATACTGGTACGAGTTTAAAGGTCTGACCAACGGCGTGGTCGCCCCTCGGCATCTTGGCCAATGATGATGCGGTAAATATAGAGTTCTTAGAGTGCCAATATGGGAATCCTGCTTCTAGAGGGTAATGCGAGGCTGTACCTTAGGTACAGCCTCATGCTTAATAGTTGCGCTTTCCGGGATTCCCCGGTCTACTCGGTAGATGACCGCCTCAAAGGGCAATCCGCCGTTCCAAAGCGTATCGGCGCGGCAACAAAGGCGCCAAAAAAAGCTTACCATAAAAACTCCTACGATTCAACCAAACGGATCCCGTCTCGCACATCATTGAGCCGGGCAAGCTTTTTGTGTATGCTCAAGCGTTGTTTCGATATGCCGTGTGTGTCCGCGATGCTCTGGCGAAGGGCTTCAAGGAAACGGTCGAAAGCGTATTCGTCCAGCGGCGACTCATACTCGAAACCGAGTATCGCATTGGTAAATCGGATCGAGCCCTCATGCTTCGTGGTCTTGAAAACGATTCGGTTTTTCTCATAAGTACGGATCATCAACGCGAGATTTCGCGCGCCCAGTTCCTCCACATTCCGGATATACCCGCAACCCGTACATAAAAACAACTCCCTGTTCATTCGGTTCTTCCTGCTGTTGGAACCGCAGACCGGACAGGTGTGAAAGACCCGCGCAGGGCTGATTTTAATCGGCCTCGGAAGGCCGTTGAGCTCCGCTTTATATGAGACGAGATCCGCCAGAAGATTATACTCCCTCATATTGAGCAACGGTTTCGCGTCTTCAAAGGCAAGCAGGTCGTTTTTTTCGCCGAGTGTATATAAGATGATCTGGCTACCGTAGGCTGATGCCAGGCGCACTACCTCGTTGGCCAGACGGTGCAGGAACATGTTGTCGATTTTCTGCGGTTCATAGGCGTCCTCGCTGCTAAACACGCGGCCAAAATAGATCTCGCTGTGTTCGTGTTCGTGCAAGCCCACCGCGAGACACCCCTGAAGACTCCGTGCAACGCCCATCAAGCTTCGCACCCGGATGGGACCCGCGGTCGGGCATACCATGTTAACATTCAGATAGTATTCTCCGTCCCGCTTGACGAGTTGCGCGGTCTTAAGTATACCGGGGTTTTTCAAAGCCATTTCCAGATGACGTTCCTGCCATTTACCAAACGATAGCGGCAGAATAATATAGCGCCTGGGGCGCATGCTTTCCTCAAGCCTCGTTTCCCCCGGCCCGACATACCGAAGCGCGGATGTTTCAGCCCCGGTTCCATGCAGCGCGAGCGGCGATTTCGAATTAAGCAGATAGAGCTTGGCATAGAATCTTTTATTCGCTTCATTATACCAAAGGCTGTAGTCCCTTTTTACATCATGACGACAAAAAAGCAACGGCCGCAAAGCGGAATATTTCTTCAGAAGCCTTTCGTATTCCCGATGAAACTGCCTTCCGTTCAGATAGACATCGCATAAGACGCCGAACCGTTTGTCGAAGGTTTCGTCCGAAAGGCGGGCGACCGGATAAGATGCCGTTTTTCCGGCGCTGACCCTGGCGAGATAGCTTAAGAGCGTGCTGGCCACATCCATTTTCAGCGCGTCTTTGAAAGGCTGTACATCATAGCGGTTCAGCTCACGCATCACGTCCTTGTCCATCAGTTTTTGCAGGGCGAATCTTGTGGGCGGCCCCTCGAACCCGGCCAGTTTGGGCCGAAGGCGTTGGAGCAAACGGTCGAACGCGAGGGTATAGCGTGCCAGCGCGTCGTCAAGAGTCCTTCGCTTGCGCGCCGATGGTCTGTGAATCTTGAGCGGGACTGTTTTGATTACCATAACGGTATCATACTCCTATATATACCGCACCGTAACCTGTTTCTGCAGCATGCGCAGATACCGGGCGATCTCTGTGACCAGCCGCAGCTTGAGGCTGAGGTTGATGGGCAGGCCGGTGTTCTGGTGCGCGGGGTTTAATGCCCTGCCTACGACAAATTCTGCGCCGGTGCACTGTTCGATCAGCATCTGCGCGAGCCGTGAAGCGCCGTCCTTCCTGTAGTTGAACGCGTTTTCGCGTCCGACTTGTCCGTCCTGATAGCACTTGATATGCTCGAGTGCCTTCCCCAGCGTGATGATGCCCTCCGTCACGAGATCGATCCCTTCGATTTTGGCTATGGGCGGGACGTCGGGCGAAATGTAGTTCAGCGAGACCTCGAGCGAACGACCGGAAAGGCGGCTTACGATCTGAGAAGTCGTTCCGCCGCAAACGATCTTTTTCCCCTCCGCGCGCAGGAGTTCGTTCACCACCGCTTCGTCGTCCTCTTTGTTGACGGGTGGACCTACCATGACATGCGCGACGACGGGCGTGCGCAGCTTGCATACGACCACGGTCGTATCGTCCCCGGGGGTGTGCATATAGAGGCTGTCGCAGGCTGTAAGCAAAAGCTTCTGAACCGCGTAGGCAGAGATATCCTTCTTATAGGATCGTTCGAGGAACTCCACGATATTCGCGTGCTGCCAGCCCAGGTTTAGTAGTTTGCCCACGCCGGCGTGCACCGCTCCGTCGCTGAAGACCACACAGATATCATCGGGTTGCAGACGCAGCGTGGATTCCTTGATGGTTTTCCCCGCGATGACGGTCTCGGTTTTGTCCAGCCGCAGGGGCTTCCCGTTTCTAAGTATGACGATGTCCGGGTTATCATATTCCGCGATGTACGCGTCGCCGTTATCGAACATCCGCAGAATCGTGAATGTTGAATACGCGACCAGGCGTTCGTTACAAATGGGGAGCGTGGACGCGATGGTTTCGACCACATCCACGATGTCCGCGCCCTCCTTCAGCATGGAAACCACGATCTTGCTGGTGAGCGAGGCGAGGATGTTGGCTTTTACTCCGCTGCCCAGTCCGTCGGACAGCACGATAATCGTTTCCCTGTCGTTTTTTATGATCTCGACCTTGTCGCCGCACAGCTCCTCGTTGTATTTGTTCAAGCTCTCACAGCTCGTTTCGAAATACAGGCTCATTCCAAATCACCCTGAACGATGGATTTTTTGAGCTTGGTCAATACCGCTTTCGTCTCGCCTGTGGTCTCGCCAAGCAGGCTCGCGATCTCCTGCGCCACCCGCATCTGCTTGTCGATGACCTTCTGGGCCGCCTCCATGGTCTCGGTCCGCATGAGGGCCAGTTTCTCCTTTTGTTTCTCCTCTCCCGTGATATCCTTTACGATCACAAGGTAAGTATCGTTGTCCTCGATATGCAGGATGCTCTGTTCGATGCTCAGATCGAGCCGGTCTATGCGTACCTTATGGTCCAGCACATCCGTTTTTGATTCGCTGACTTTCTCGAAGTCCGATTTGTCCAAGAGCATGTAAATCGGCATATTCAGGTAGCTCATATCATTAAGCCTGAACATGTGTGCCGCGGAGGCGTTGTATTCGAGGATCTGAAACTCCTTGTTAAGCAGGAATATCGCGTTGGGCGTGTGGTCTATGATTACGTTGGACATGGACTCGGCCCGCTCGCGCATATACGGGACGCACATCTTCACATCCGCCTTGCCCTGGAAAACGGCGATGGCTTTATCCCGGCAGGTGGCGTATCCGCATGCGCCGCAGTTATACATCTTATCTTCCGAGGTCTTCCCGATGCTGGCGAGAATCGCCTTAATCGTGGCCTCATCCGGGATTTTTTTTGTAATGCGGTTGTCGTCGTATTCCGCGCGCATATCGACCGCGAAGTTTTCGGAAACCGGAGGCTTGGTCGTTGTCCTGGTCTTTGCCCGATGCAGGATCATGTTGTTGGCCGCAAGCTTGGGCATATCGAAATCGTGGAGAGCCGGCCCGCCGATGCAGGAGCCCGAGCAGGCGCTCATCTCAATGAAGAATCCGGAAAGCCTTTGGTCACGCAGGGATTCCAGCACCTCCATGCACTTGTCCAGCCCGTCCACCGACACGCATTTATAGGCTTTCCGGTCGGCGTTCAAGATCGTCCGAATGATGCCCCCGGGAACCGGATACAATCGGTTGATCACAGCGCGCATTTCGGCAGGGTGCGAGTCCGTCTCGTCGCAGGCAATGCCTGCCTCGTCCAGCCAGTCCCGGAGCTCGTCGAACAGGAGCGTTGCGTTTATATCGCTGCTTTTCGACGCCTCGTGCTTTTTGGAGATGCACGGCCCGATAAACACGGTTTTAATCCTCGGGCCGTAGACGTTTTTCATCATCCGCGCATGTGCGATCGCCGGGGATACGACGGGCGCCAGATACCCGATGAGGTCGGGATAATACTTTTCAACCAGCAAAACTGCTGTCGGGCAGCATGTCGATATGATGTTTTTCATTCCGCCTTCCCTCATGAGCTTCGCGTACTGCGCGGAAACCTGAGCGGCCCCGATGGCAGTCTCCTCGACGGAAGCGAACCCGAGTTTTTTCAGGGCGGAAGATATTTGCGCAAAACTTGCCTTGGGAAAAGCCGAAACATAGGAGGGCGCGAGGCTGGCATATACCTTTTGTTTGCCCTCAATATAACCTTTTATCAGGTCTACATCGCTTTCTATCTTTTTTGCTTTCTGCGGGCAGACCAAATAGCAGCTTCCGCAAAGGATGCATTCGTCCTCCAATACGGTCGCCTGTTCATTCTGGAATTTTATGGCCTTCACAGGGCAGTGGCGGATGCAGTTGTAACAGTTTTTGCAGTTCGCCTCTATCGATTGAATAATACCCATACATCAACACCTTAGCTTTCCAGTTCAAATCCGGCTGAGAATTTCGTCATGGAAAAAAACGTCGAGGTTCTGCACCGTGATTCCGCCAAAACGCTGTTCGTCTACGCGCACGCAAACAGGATGCGTACAGTCCCCCATACAGAAACTCGCCTTTAACGTGACCTTGTTGGTAAGCTTGTTTTTCACGATGAGCGTTTTCATCCGCTGCACGATATCATAGGAGCCTTTTAAATGACAGGAACTCCCGATACATACATACACATCCAACATCACATTTCCCCCGGAACAATAATCAAACCTTATATAGTGTACTCCTTCCGTGGAAAATGTTCAAGGCGGGGGACGTTGCCAACTGCACGCAAGGCTTACGCCGTGACGAGCGGTTTGACTCTTTGATCGAAGAATTCCTTGACCGTCTTGGGGCTGACGCTTTCGACCTCGCCGTCGTTTACCTTCACCGAGACCGCCTGCGTACAGTGGTTTAGACAGAATACCGCTTCGACGCCGACCCGTTCGCCCAGGTTGTTGTCTTCAATGAGTTCCTGCAGGCTGTTAATCACGTTGTACGACCCTTTCAAGTGGCACGCACTCCCGATGCAAACGCTGATTCTAACCATTGTCAATCCTCCCTGTGATTATAATGAACATGGAGAAGCTGTTTCGTCTTTCCTTTGAGGAGCCCCCCATACAAAGCCATAAGGATGGGGTTTTCTTCCGACCGCTTGACCTGGGAGAGCTTATCCGACCTGTACAGGCCGTCCGACCGCATAACCTTTTCGCGGGAGAGCACATACGGCTGTCCGGCACCCGCGATGCATCCGCCGGGACAGGCCATGACCTCGATGAAATCGTAGTGCGCCTCGCCGGCCTTGATCTTGTCGATCAGGTTGTCTGCGTTTTTCAATCCGCCCACCACCGCGATCTTGGCGACAGCCTCGCCGAGTTCCAGTTCGGCCTCCTTCACGCCTTCCAAGCCGCGCACTCCCACAAACGCGATGTTTTTGAGCATGTTCTGGCTTTTATCGTCTACAACACGCCGGATCACGGCTTCGGTCACGCCGCCCGTCACGCCGAAAATGACGCCCGCTCCGCTCGCCATGCCGAACGGCATGTCGATGCCTTCGGGTTCAAGCTCGGAAAACACGATGCCTGCCTCCCGGATCATTTTGGCCAGTTCCTGTGTTGTGATCACGACGTCGGTGAGGGGTTGCCCGTCCTTTTTAAATTCCCCGCGCGCAGCCTCGTATTTCTTGGCGGTGCAGGGCATGATGGCTACAACGAAGGTCTCGCGGTTCCTGTCATCCGTCTCCGGGCGGTACTGCTCCCGGAGGATCGAGGAAAACATCTGCATCGGGCTCCTGCAGCTCGAGATATTGGGCAACAGGTCCGGGTGCCTGTTCTCCGCGTGCTTGATCCAGGCCGGGCAGCAGGAGGTGAACAGGGGGAGGTTTTCGTTCCGCTCCATCCGCCTCAGGAATTCGCGCGTCTCTTCCATCACGGTGATATCCGCGGCGGTGGCGGTGTCGAACACCTCGTCCACACCCAGCCTTCTGAGTACCGCGACGGTCTTGCCCATCACATCTTCGCCCGGTGCCAGCCCGAACTCCTCGCCCAATGCCACGCGTACAGCGGGCGCGACCTGCACGACGACGCGCTTGTCCGGATCAAATATCGCTTTCCAGACCTTGCCGGTATCGTTCCGGATGATGATCGCGCCGGTGGGACAGACTGCGGCGCATTGGCCGCAGTTGACGCAGTTGGTTTCCGAAATGGGGATGCTGAAAGCGGAGCTTACCGACATTTTCGAGCCCCGGAACGCGAAATCGATCGCGCCGACGTTCTGGATTTCCGAACACATGCGCACGCAGTCGCCGCAGAGGATGCACTTGCTCGCGTCGCGGACGATGGCGAGCGATGAATCGTCCACCTTTGGTAACGTCCTGTTGTTTGGAAAACGGACGTTGTGAATGCCAAAGCGCATGGCCAGTTCCTGCAGTTTGCACTTTCCGTTCTTCTCACAGGTGGTGCAGTCGCGGCAATGGTTAGAGAGCAGGAGTTCCAGTATCATTTTCCGGTGTTTTTGCAGCCGCGGCGTGTTGGTTTTTATCACCATTTTGTGGCGCGGTTCCGACGAGCAGGACGCCATGATGTTTCCCCGATCGTCCTCGACGACGCACATGCGGCAGGCGCCATAGACCGAAAGCTCCGAATGGTAGCAGAAGGTCGGCAGGTCGATGCCAGCCTTGCGGATGACGTCGAGGATGTTTTTTTCCCCCTCCAGCTCGACCTGTATCCCGTCGATGATCATGTACTCTTTGTTGTTCATCAGAACACCTCCTTGATTGCATGGAACGCGCAGTTCTCCAGGCATGTTCCGCACTTGATGCATTTGTCCGCGTCGATTACGAAGGGCTCCTTCACCTTGCCCGATATCGCGTTCGCGGGGCACAGCCGGGAGCATTTCGAGCAGCCCCTGCACAGGTCCGGATCGATGACGATCCGTTTCATGGCCTGGCAGGTTCCCGACGGGCACCGCTTGTCGACCACATGCGCGATATACTCGTCCCTAAAATATTTGAGGGTGCTTACGACGGGATTGGGCGCGGTTTTGCCCAGTCCGCAAAGCGCCGTGGCAGATATGGTCGAGGCCAGTTCCTCGAGCATGTCGATGTCTTCGGGCGTGCCCTTGCCCTTCGTGATCCGCTCCAGGATATCCAGCATGCGCTTCGTGCCTTCGCGGCAGGGAACGCATTTGCCACAGGACTCGTTCTGTGTGAAGTTCATGAAGAAACGCGCGACCTCCACCATGCAGGTGTCTTCATCCATCACGACCAGGCCGCCGGAACCCACCATGGCGCCCGCCTTCTTCAGGGAGTCGAAATCGAGGGGAAGATTCAGATGCTCTTTTGTAAGGCAGCCTCCCGATGGACCACCGATCTGGACGGCTTTGAACTCCTTGCCGTCCTTGACGCCTCCGCCGATATCGAAGATGATCTCCCTGAGCGTCGTCCCCATCGGAACCTCGATGAGGCCGGTGTTCCGTATGTTCCCGGTGAGGGCGAACGCCTTCGTGCCTGGGCTGTTTTCGGGGCCTATGGATTTGTACCATTCGGCGCCGTTGAGAACGATTAGCGGCACGTTCGCAAACGTTTCGACGTTGTTGAGCACGGTCGGTTTGGCGTACAGCCCCTGCTTGACGGTGCGGGGCGGTTTCGTCCTGGGCATCCCGCGATGCCCCTCGATGGACGCGGTGAGCGCGCTGCCTTCCCCGCAGACGAACGCGCCCGCGCCCTGGTTGATATGGAGGTTAAAATCAAAGCCCGATCCGAGGATGTTTTTGCCCAGCAGTCCGATTTCCTCCGCACGTTCGATGGCGGTCTGAAGCCTCTGTATCGCCAGGGGATACTCGGCCCGCACGTAGATATACCCTTCGTGCGCGCCGACGGCTATGGCGGCGACGATCATGCCTTCCAGCATCCTGTGGGGGTCGCCCTCCATGATGCTGCGGTCCATGAAGGCGCCGGGGTCGCCTTCGTCGCCGTTGCATACGATGTATTTGACAGGTTCCTTCTCCGCCTTCACCTGCGCCCATTTGCTGCCTGTGGGGTATCCGCCGCCGCCCCTGCCCCTGAGATTGGATGTGGCGATTCTGTCCACGATTTCGTCCGGCGACATGTCGAACAGCGCTTTTTCCGTGGCCATATACCCACCTCGGGCAAGGTAGTCCTTGATGGAAAGGGCGTCCGCGCGGCCGCAGTTGCCGAGCACCAACCGTGTCTGCTTATGGTAGAACGGAATCTCTTCCTGAGTAGCATAAGCGTTGTCGTTTCCGCGAAAGATCAAACGATCTATGATTTTGCCTCCGATCAGGCTTTTTTCGACGATCTCTTCACAGTCCTCGGGCTTTACCTTAATATAGAGCCAGCCCTGCGGTTCAATGCGCATTAGCGGTCCCATTTCGCAGAAACCATGGCATCCGCTTTTCTTCAATCCCACCACATGGTCATGCGAATCCGTCATAAGCTCGAGTGAGAAATCAATATTTTTTTTGGCAAAGATTTTCTGTAGCCTTTCGTATATGATTAGCGAACCGCCTGCGACACAGCCCGTGCCCGCGCAGATCAGTAATTTTTTCTCTTGCTTGTTGAACGCATTCCTGCATTTTCCCCTGTAGAGCGCGAGTTCTTTCCTGCTGCCTATCATTGAACTTCACCCTTTCTTATTTCTGCGAGCAGTTCCAGCGCTTTTTCAGGGGTCATGGCACCGTGTACCGTATCGTTGATCGTGATGACGGGAGACAGGCCGCAGGCTCCCAGGCAGGATACGGTCTCCACCGTAAAGAGCAGGTCGTCGGTGGTCATTTTTTCTTCCGACAGCGAAAGCTCTTTTCTCAGGGCCTGTAGTATGGGAATGGATTTGCGCACATGGCAGGCCGTTCCGTCACAAACCTTGATGACGTACTTCCCCTTTGGCTCCAGCGAAAAGTTTTCGTAAAAGGTAGCAACGCTGTAGACCGTCGCTTCACTCAGCTTCAGGCTTTTCGCGATATGAGGGAAGACCTCCCTCGGAAGATAGCGGCATTCACTTTGAATATCACGCAGGACAGAGATGATTGCAGAGGCTTTGCCCCCATGTTGTTCAAGTATCCTGTCCACCGCCTCAGCCTGTATGGTGTCTTGCATAACCATTCTCCTTTCGGGCACCGAACCTTGAAATTTGTTAAAATATTATCAACCCTTGATAAAAAGTATAAGGTGCCCAGTTGTGGTGTGAAAGCAACTTTTCGAACGATTATTTATGCGTTTAGTATACTATCGTATTGTTAATACGGTTTACTACGTATCTTTTTCCAAGTTTTGTTGAATGAACATATACAAATGCAACAGTAACATTTTGCGCCAAAACTTCAGAGGCCCCACAGAATGGGGCCTCTGAAGTGGCATGGACCTTTATGATTAATTATAGAGGTACTCGTCGATCGTTCAGTCGGGGGGATTTCCGGGTCTCTGCTGCAGTGTTCATTCAGCGTGCCCAGTTCGCACTGCGTTCTTACTGCGACACTTCACAGCTTTCGTACACCACCGAAGAAAAGCTTCCGCACACCTTCTTACTGCCCACCTCACGGTATGCCCGTACTTAATAGTAGTACGTTTTTCCGGTCTTCAGGCCAGTGTTCGCATAGCTCCTGTTGGAAGTCGTCGCTATCAACGAATACGCCCCCGTTTTGGATGTTGCCCGGTAGACCTGGGTATTTCGTCGCGCCGCTGACCGCGCCCCACGTGAGCTTTATGCTCTTCGAAGACACTCTTACTGCTTTCACCGGCCAGTTTCGATGAATCCGGCTCCGTATTTCACGCTGGAATAACTCCCGTACGTGGTCGTCGATCCAACTTTCCGGTATACCCGCACCTTGTAGTTACGTCTTGTCGGTGGTCAGGCCCGTGTTCTTATTACTCGATGCGGTCGTCTTTTTTACAAATGAATATTTTCCCGTTTTGGTTGTTACACGGTATAGCTTATACCCCGTTCTCCCCGTTTGGGTAGCAGTGAAATGGCATTATGGCATGGGGATGCGGCTTTGTCCGACAACCTTTGCATCTGTTTCCAAGATATCTATTGACAATATGCAGCAATACCGGGTATCATGATAAAAATTACATTTGTTATCCATACGATCATATGTAATAGGCTGGTGAGGAAGCGATGCTTTTTAGCCGTGATATTGTAAAAGTAGCATATAATTATTATTGTCTTGGATTGAATCAGCAACAAATCGGAGACAAGTTGAATATGTCCCGACAACGAGTCAACCGCTTATTGAAAAAGGCTTTGCTCGAGGGCGTTGTTGAAATCAGGGTTCATGGATGCAAGGAGACTAACGTTGAACTTGAGAGTGAACTGGAAAGCAAATACGGAATCAACGAAGCCATTGTGGTGGAAGACGGCGATAAAGGGGCTTTAGGCAGCACGCTTGTAGCGTATTTGCATAATATTGTTCGGGAAGGGCAAAAGATTGGCGTCGCATATGGAAGCACGCTGGCGCAGATTCACTGGTGTGCCAGCGACACAAAACGCACCAGAGATATCAGCGTAATACAGCTTTTTGGCGGATTAAATGCGGATGACGCTTCCTATAGGCCAGATGCCATAGTAAACAAAATGGCCTCGATACTGGGTGGAAGAGCATACAGCACATTTGCCCCTGCGTTTGTGGATAATCCAGCTCTGAAACAACTCTTCAATATGGAACATCGAAATAAAGATATTCTAAAAATGTATGCGAGGATCGATATCGCCGCATTGACTGTTGGCGCTTTAAGAGAAAACAGCATGCTTATTCAGGACAGTTATTTTAAACTTGAGGATTTTCATGCGTTGAGAGAGAAAGGCGCCGTCGGAGTCGTCGGCTTCTGGTTTTATAATATCGACGGAGAAATCGTCGACAGGGAGTTTAACGAAAGAGTGATGGGAATCCCATTGGAGGAGTATAAAAAAATTGACTTGAGAATCGGTGTTGCTTATGGAGAACAAAAGGTTCGGCCGCTTATTGGTGCAATCAATGGCGGCTTTATCAATATGGTCGTAACAGATGTGCTGACAGCGCGACGATTGCTTGAACAGGAAACTAATTAAGCGTCCGTATTACTTGTCACGGCCGAACTGCAATTAGAAAAGAGGTAGAGTTATGGCGAAATATCCGGAGATGCAGAGGCGTGTTGCAGTAATAACGGGAGGAGCCGGCGGGATTGGCAAAGGGGTTGCGCTGAAGCTATTTGAAAATGGGGCAAACGTTGTGATAGCGGATCTCGATCCTGAAGCGATTGAACGGGTTGTTTCTCATGGCGCCGAATTTGGCTGCAAAGCTGTTGGATACACACTGGACGTACGGGACGAAAAAAGTGTGCAGGGCATGGCGGACACCTGTATGCGGGAACTCGGCAGGCTTGACTACTTGGTAAACTGTGCCGGAATTTTCAAAAGTGTTCCTATGCTGGATATGACCCTTGAGCAATGGGAAGAGGCGATTGGCATCAACCTGACCGGGACTTTCTTGTGCATGCAGAAATGCGCACGCATTATGGCCGAGGCTGGTTATGGCAGCATCGTAAACCTTTCTTCGCATGCGGCTGTACGCGGCTCTGCGAATCATACGCACTACTGTGCATCCAAAGAGGGTATAATCGGGCTAACGCGGGCGTTTATGCGTGAAATTTCGGAATCCGGAGTGCGGGTGAACAGCATCGCACCTGATATCATAAAAACGCGCATGACGATGGAAGGCGCAGGATCCCGGAAACAGGCCTGGATAGAGCGGATTCCCATGAAGCGATTCGGCGAAATCGAAGAATGCGCGGATTTAATTCTTTATCTGCTTTCAGAAAGTTCAAGCTATATTACAGGACAGAACATATGCATTACCGGCGGAACAATTTAACCATTATATAAATTTAGTGGCGTTTACCTACAATCTCCTTTCAGCATAGAAAAATAATGTCCGGATAGGCATTCGGAATTTAACTACTTAAAGCAGGAGGTATACTAATGGGTAAGTACTTATTGGGATTGGATGAAGGAACGACGGGATGCAAGGCGGTCATATTTGATTTCGAGGGTAATGTTATTGGCAGCGATTATAGAGAGTATCCGTGCTATTATCCGGAGCCGGGATGGGTCGAGCAGAAAGGGGATGAGATTACCGAAGGCCTTTTTGCTACAGTGAAAGCGGCTATCGCGAACTCAGGCGTCGATCCGAAGGAAATCGTGGCTATGGCCATGTCTTCCCAAGGCTGCGTTTGGGGCCCGTTGGATAAGAACGGAGAATTGCTTCGGCCATTCCTGAGCTGGCAGGACTCAAGAGGCGCAGCCTATGTGGACAAAGTTAAGGAACTCATCGATGAGAGGGAATACTACCAAATTAGCGGATATTCTCTGGGCGCTGTGTTCAGCATCACCAAATACCTGTGGTTTAAGGATAATGAACCCGAGCTGTTCGATAAAACTGAGATGTTCAGCCTGCACCAGGACTACTTCCTGAAAGAGTTCGGCGCAGAGGACTGGTGGGCGGATACTGCATCGGGCAGCAGAACCGGTGTGTTTGACATCGATAACAGGAATTGGAGCGAGAAGCTGCTGAAATTGTTGGGCCTGGATGTCAATAAATTCCCTACGATCTGCGAAGCCGGTAAAGTTGTCGGCAAGGTCGGCAAGTCAATCTCGGAGAAGACTGGACTTGCGGAAGGCACCCTGTTATGTGTCGGAGCGATGGATCAAAACTGCTCGACATTGGGCGGCGGCCTGGTTAAAGATGGCGATGTGGTCGTAGCCATAGGCACTTCAAGCTCCACAACGGTCTGCTCCGATAAACCGGTCAGAGATCCCAACGGCGTCCTCTGGGTCAAGAACAATACCGGCCCGGAGAACTTTACAACCGAGTGCAACAGCCTGGCGTCGGGCGCCAGCTATCGCTGGTACAGGGACGTGATTTGCGATCTGGAACGTGCGGCAGGCATTACTTCAAAAATAGACCCGTATGAATTGATCAACCGTCAGATCGACACGATACCTCCCGGTTCCGCCGGATTGACTTTTCTTCCTTTGCTGCAGGGTGCTGCGGGTGGCCGGAACAACCCATATGCGCGAGGATGTCTGCTGGGTGCGACGCTCGGCTCGACAAAGGCGCAGTTCGCCAGAGCCGTGCTTGAAGGCGTTACCTTAGAGATAAAAGACAATCTTGAAGCACAGAAAAAAGCGGGGGTAAATATTGAAGCCATCAATCTAACCGGCGGAGCCGTTAAGTCCAGGACATGGAACCAAATGCAGGCGGACATTTATCAAGTGCCCGTGCGCATACTGCAGACGACGGAGACCGGATGCCTGGGAGCTGCCATATATGCAGGCGTTGGTGCAGGCGTATACAAGAGCTATCAGGAAGCGGTAGGTGTTGCAGTGCACATCAAAGAGACGTATGAACCCAATCCTGAGAATTTTGCGGCCTACGATGACGCGTACGCCCGTTGGTGTAAAGCGTATGACTCCCTCAACAATGGTGGGTATTTCGAAATGGTCTCGAAATAAAGCACTACCTTTATATGCTCGATGGAGGACCAGCGGAATTGAGAGGGCAAACGCTCTCTCAATTCTCGTGCTGGGGATGGTTTTAGAGGGGCCGTAACATATTTTGTCAACAGGCCCTTTTCTTGGCGGTACCCCCAACACCCGGCACGAGCAAGACATCAGCAGGAAATAAGATGCTTCTTGTTGAAATACAAAAAATGGCAGGACTGGCCTTTGGAGCGCACCGCCGAAAGGTAGTGCGCTCGTTTTTTTGTATGAAAACTCCAGTATGACCAGTGTGCCGGAAAGTTTTCAGCAACATGGTGAGCGTTGGATTCCCGGTCACAACTTTTTGGTTTAGCCCAACAAAGCGTGTACCTTTGGCATCCATTGACTAATGGGGATCCTTTGGGGACATTTCTCCTCGCAGGCCTTGCAAGCTATGCAGGCGCTGGCCTGACCTCTTTTCCAAAAAGCGTAAGTCTTTCTCGCTGAGACCAAATCGTCATGCATCAGGCTGTCATTATAAAACTTAAAACTCCTGGGTATCTCTACGCCATTGGGGCAGGGCATGCAATAGTTACAGCCTGTACATGGAATGGCTCTTTTTTCTTCGTATTTTTTGCGGATGAGGTCAATGAAAGCGAGATCTTCTTTGCTCATAGCGTTAATTTTTATCGCGTCCGCAGACCGTAGATTCTCTTCAACCTGTTGCATCGCGTTCATTCCGCTTAAAACCAGCGTGACCTCGGGCTGGTTCCATAGCCACTGCAGAGCCCAGTCCGCGGGACTTCTGCCGCCGCCGTATTCCTCGAAGTATTTTCGGATTCCTTTCGGCGGATTTGCCAGCATGCCTCCCAGCAGAGGCTCCATGATGACTACCGGCAGGCCTTTTCCGGCTGCGTATTTCAGGCCTTTTGTGCCCGCCTGTTTTTCGATGTCCATGTAATTATACTGGATCTGGCACAAATCCCAATTGTCATAGCCGTCGACGATTTCCTTGAACTCATTGAACCCGCCATGGAAGGAGAATCCGATGTAGCCTATCTTACCGGCCTGTTTCGCAGCTTCTATCTTATTTAGCAGGTCAAACTCGAGTATTACGTTGCGCCATTTCCGCGCGTCTATGCTGTGGAAAAGATAGAAATCAATGTGATCGGTCTTGAGTTTCACAAGCTGCTCGTCCAGTATCCGGTCGAAATCCTCCGGTTTGGTAAGCCGGGAAACCGGCGACTTTGTTGCGAGCTTCACTTTCTGGCGGTAGCCGTCCATCAGCGCTTTGCCTACCACCAGTTCGCTCTTACACTGGTGGTAGTTGTAAGCCGTATCCACATAGTTGATTCCCTGGTCGATTCCGTACCGTATGAGGCGTATCGCTTCATCTTCAATAATACTCTCGCCGGTCAAAAGGTGGTCATCCAAAGTCGGTAGCCGCAAGGTCCCGAAACCAAGAGCCGATACTTCCCAGTTGATTTTGCCGAATTTCCTGTATTGCATCAAAACTACCTGCCTTCTAAAATGTTGTCTAAATTTGCTTGCTCTGGCAGCCACATAATAAATCAGCCGATTGGGTATAATTAGTAACTTGTGTTTTAACTTAATCCCTCTATTTATCGGGATTTAGAAAAGCATATCTGTTTAATTACAGGCTACCAAAAATCCCAAGCTGGTGCAATCTATTTACATAGCCATTCTCCCATGAGCTTTCAGATTTTTTAAAAAGCTTTCTTTTTTGACTTCAACCGATGGCTCCGCATACTGTAGTTCAAAGATCAGATGTTAGACAAAAATGGGATATGGTCGAAGAGGATTGGGATGGCGTGAATGGGAAAACGCGTTCGTTTTTTCGACCATATCCCACAATGTCTCAAGATGTTTCGGCTTGCCATATCTGAATATGGGACGCCGGCAGCCTTGCCAGCCTGTATACATATATATTTGCGGATTATTCGGAGGCTGTCCATCCGCCATCGACGACGAGGTCGTGGCCGTTTATGCCAGAGGAAAGCTCGGACGCCAGGTAATAAGCCGAAAAATAACTACCCCCTGATAAAAGGTACGAGCCCGCAACCTTTACCGCGCTGGAGAACGCCGACCCTTCCGCGCTCAACATCACGAATAATTTCAAGGTCCAGAGGCAACTCCAAAGGTTGCCTCGACCGAATGCGACAAAAACCGGGTTGTTGCCGCAGTAGGCATACAGGTGCTGCGTCCAGGGGTCGTACGGGTTGCCCGTGTACGTGTCCTGCGTGAGGAACCGGCCGTTTTCGGCATCGTAGTACCGCGCGCTCATGTACTGCAGGCCCGTGGATTTGTCCGTCACGCTGCCCGTGTACGTCGTTTCATTCAAAAAGCCCTGCGTCGCGTTCGATTCGAGGTTCCCGTACTCGACGGGGCGCCGCAATATTTATAAAGTGTGATTCGATTCTGCTATCACCAATATCTCGTTACCACAAGTGTATATTTTATAAGTATAATCTGCATAAAACCTATTGTCCCACTTAAACCACACTTCTTTCCAGTTCTTTAATAAAACGCCCTTCGATATCATTTTTAACATCCTTCCATAATCTGAGTTAAGTTCATCAAAGTCTTCTTCAAAACCTTGGGCAGAAAAATTATACGCGTTTTTAAACTGGATATCTTCTTTGGATTCATATTTCATCAACACAATAGTCGTTTCGTATAGAAATATATGAATCGGCTCTAGATACGTACGTTTAAGCCCTTTTACCCAAACACAAGATTTCGGTTTATTTACAAAAAACAACAGTTTTTTTACGCTCTCATAATCATTACCGGCATCAATATGAGGATAGAGTACAATAATGTTTGCAATTTATATGTGGATATGGAAAGCCACCGGGCACTCCGATAGAATGAATGGTGCAAGCAAATCATTCAAAAGGAGAAAAACCGATGGCTCAAAAAAAGACTACCACAAACTTGGCTGAATTACTACTGCAATGCATGAGCGAACCTGATCCGATGCTGTCGATGCTGGAGTGGCTATGCGATCAATTGATGGAAGCGGAGATTTCGACAAGAATCGGAGCGGAAAAATCACAGCACACCACCGACCGTCAAGGCTATCGTTCAGGCTACCGCCCCAGACGATTTGACACCCGGAATGGGGACAATATACCTGATGGTGCCTAAGATGCGGCAAGGCGGCTATGTTCCGTTCTTTGTAAGTGACCGAAAACGCAGCGAAGCGGCACTCATCCAGGTAATTCAGGAGGCTTTCGTGAACGGTGTATCCACTCGGAAAATGGAGCGTTTGGCAAAGAGCCTGGGTATTGAAAATATGTCACGTTCTCAGGTGAGCAACATGGCCAAAGAAATGGACGGGCAGGTGAAGTCGTTCCGCAACCGGTCACTTGAAGACAACCGTTACCCCGTGCTCTGGGTGGATGCCCTGTATGAAAAGGTACGTTACGACGGGCGTGTTGTCAGCATGGCGATCCTGCTTGTCTGCGGAGTCAATGAAGCCGGGGCAAGGGAGGTGCTGGCCGTCGAGCCTATGCTGGAAGAATCCCGTGAAAGCTATGCCCAGCTCTTTGAAAGGCTGAAAGGCCGAGGGCTTGCCGCCCCGTCCCTGGTCATTTCGGACGCCCACGCCGGATTGGTCGCCGCCATACGCGAAAGCTTCCCTGGCGCTTGCTGGCAGGGTAGTGTCAAATCAAGTTTGCAAAATCACTCCGAAAAAAATGGATCAAGCGGCAGATAAAAAGGCGTCCTGAATGGACTGTGCACTCAAATATGCCCTTGCGGACGACCAGTCTTCTGAGTATT
>Ga0334901_1001257_pt1:22500-27759 | contig 27759 bp, 24 predicted proteins | sample GraSluR3_MG_3_FD_207216 | JGI IMG/M metagenome (GOLD analysis project Ga0334901, IMG submission 207216) | Sludge microbial communities from methane-producing bioreactor in Wageningen University, Netherlands - Granular Sludge_15_08-R3 | ecosystem: Engineered > Bioreactor > Anaerobic >... | reverse complement strand
TATAATGAAAAAACTCTTTAATAACCTACATCAAAATATAATTTTAACATGAATTTAGTTTTTATATTACCCCAATTTACTCAAACTTTTATTAAAATTAATAAAATCCTAATGTGATATATTGAAATAATTAACAGTGTTGTTATATCTATCCTTATTTTTGACATAACTTTTAGTCTAAATGTAATAAATATTCTAGTTATTTCACAGATCAAATAGGATTAAGCTGTGTGTTTATTATAGGAAAATCGGTTCCTCACTAACTAGGGGAAGGAAAATATTCATGAAAATTTGGCCATTTTAATGTTCTGTGATTTTCCTGTTATTTGCAATTCTTCAACTACTGAAGATACCATATTTTCAATTTATCTCTAAGATCCTTTTTAAATACAACATTTCCTCACATCTAGGATAATTTAATTTATAATATTTATTAAATTAATAATTATTAGTAATATTTATAAAGTATTAATTTTATATTAACATATAATACTAACAATGAGGTGATTGGTATGATGGTCGCAAAAAGTGTGTCTATGGACTTAGAAGACTTAACAGAGATAGAAAAGAGGATAAAAAATGGCGAATCTCACAGTGTAAGTGAATTTATCCGAAATGCAATTAAAAAGGAGCTTGAGGGGTGATTATTATGATTGGATTTGATGATAGGTTGAAAAAAGTCTACAATACCTATAAAAATCATAATAATCCTCCAGTGCCAATTAAAAAGATTAAAGAATATTTAGAACTTTCAGGAATTTCATTAGATGAAGATGAGGATGTTTAGAGGTTTTTAAATGTCAGAAGAAAGGGGGAAAGGGGATTGTAGTGAAACCCCTCTAAGTAATACTTTATCTTCAAATAATAAATACTTACCGGATGCAGATCCATCCATGGTCACACTTCCAGAGAAGTTGGAGGAACCATCCATTCCGCACTTTAAGGAAAAACCAGTTCAAATTTTGGTTGATGGTTTCAGTCTAATTTTCAGAGAAATTAATGATTGTGAATATTGGATCTGTGAAGAACAAAAAAAAGGGTCTTATTTTGTTCAGTGGCTAGAATTCAGAGATTCTAAGCCTCAAAAGTTTCACCGGATGCTTTCCAATAGGAATGGCCTTGATGTGGAAAACAAAAAACGGGACCAGTCCTTGGTGAAATATTTACACAACAGAACAGGTATTGAAAAGCCCGAAATATCTGAATATTTGGAGGAAGTAGGAATTTTTATTGGTGAAAATAGGCATTCGCTGTCTCCCGAGTGTGATGAAACTTCTGAAGAAGATGTTGATACACTTGAAGGTCATGATAAGAGTGATGAAATTTCTGAAGAAAGGCGAAAAGAATTAATTGAAATCCTTAAAAAACCGGATCTTTTAAGTTTTATTGATAAAGCTCTTTATGAACGGTCTCCAGATGATGGTTTCATCATTGGAGAAGTGGAATCAAAGCATACTCTTAATTTTAACTGCGTAGGTGCCAGGTTAGGTTTATCAACCATCAACACCTTAAAGGGTGCGTCTTCAATTGGTAAAACCAACACAGCCAATGTGGTAACAGGTTTACACAGGACCAAGAAGGTTGGTAGTCTATCAGACACCGCCCTTAAGTATGCTGATGACCTGCACCATATTGATATTCTCTACATCCAGGAAACCCTGGAGGAAGAATTCAAAAATAAGGAAACCAGGTTAATGTCAGCTGATGATGGTGGATTTATCGCAGAAACTACCATAAAAAACCCCAAAACCGGGGAATTTGAGGTTCAGCAGACTACTATACCAGTGAAAACATTAGTTACTACCACCACTGCAATTGAGCTGGATCCTGAGTTTGCCAGCAGAAACTTCATAATACCTGTGGATGATAGTGAAGAACAGACCAAGCGGATCCTGGAGGAGAATTTCAAATCTACAGAGAAAAAGCTTCAGGAAATTAAGGGAGAAATGGATTTTAACATTAAATATATGGATATCAAGGATTCATATAATTTGTTAAAAATTTTCACGGTTTTAATTCCCTATGAAGCTGATCTCCTAGAGATTTTCCCTACATCCAACCCCAGGGCCCGCAGGGACTCTAAAAAGCTGATGCAACTTATAAAAGAGAGTGCTCTTTTATTCCAGTTCCAGCGCTGCCGCGCTGAACTAAATGATCAACCTGTATTAGTTGCATCCTGGGCAGACCTGGCTCATGCAATTATTTTGGGTGGTCCTATATTGGAAGCCACACTTACAGGTTTTGACAAGAGATTAATTGAGGCATTACCAGTAATTTACGAGCTCATTGATGAAGATGGTTATGTTACCACTAAATCTTTACAGAAAAAACTGAAAAAATCTTCTAAATATGCTTGGCAGATATTGAATTTTTTTGAGGATAACGGCTACATCTACCATGACAGCGAAACCAAGAGAAGTTTTGGTATTAAAGGGAAGGCCAAAGTCTACATAAAAACTGGAGCCAGAGAATATAAAAATCTACTTTTAGCCATCGGAAATATAGACTGGTTTGATATCAAAAATAAGGAAGAAAAGTTCATAAAAGAACAAATTCCAAATTCCTCCCACCAAGTAGGGGATTGCATATACCTGCCACACTATGATCCCACAGCATCCAACAAAGTGGTGTATAAACAAACTCCTATACATTCTGAGGAATTTGGAATTTATCAAAATAAGACCATAGACCATGATAAAAGACTAGAAAATAACTCAGAAATTCTGAAGGCTGAAAGTAGAAATATTGAACATGAAAAAATAGTGAAGCAGGCGGAAAACGCTGCGATTGATTACAGAAACCTAAATGCTATTGAAAAAGCAATACTTACCGAGCTGGCAAGTTTCCGTAAGCACACCATTGGCTCACTTATTGAAGAACTTAAGAGCAAGTTCCAGGCTGTTGAAATCAGAAATACTATTGATGACATGGAGGGCAGTGGATGGCTGTCATAAAACGCCAAACAAAGCTCTCCCAACTACCTAAAAGATGTTCACACGCACCACTAAAACCCAATCACATATTGGATTGGGACAAACACAGGCCTGAGTTTAAAAAATTCGTTTTACTACACTTGATTCAAGTTGTTGATGCTTACCGAAGTCCTAGTTCCAAACTCACGGCTGAAAAGTTAATCAACGAATTAAGCAGGAATATGGGGGGAATTATTAAATTACAAGTCCAGTTATACGTTGATAACTTGATTTATCGTGGATATCTTGCAGAATCTTATTTGGGAGGAGTCATCACCTGCACAGATAAAGTTTATATCGAGCTCAGGACTATTGACAAGATAATCGCTGAGAAAAACAATAAAAAACATGATATTGGGGATGCTAAAGGATGAGGGGCCTCAAGTCATTCTATCAGTCTTTTTATGGTCCTATTTTTCACAGACATTTCAGAAGGCCAACTTATTTTGAAAATGTCAAATTTCGGATTCAATTTACAGTGGAAACTCCTAAAAGTTTGTACCTCCATGTGCACCGAAACAGTGGCGATCATCCTTGTCTTATTCATACTTATGATCATGGGAGCAGGGGTAATTTAAAAAGAAATTGTTCAGACAAGATGGTGTTTGATAGGGTCTTTCTTGACTTTGATGTGAGCCATCCTGAGGTTAAAAAAATCAAAAAAGAACTCACGGATCTAAGAATCCATGGTCTGAAATATGAAAGGTCCAGGCAAGATGAGTTGAAGGACCAGCTGCAAGATCTTATAATAAATGATAAAATTGCAAAACAGGCTATTGAAGAGGCTAAATATTTTGCAATTAAGTTTAAGGAAACTTTTGGTAATTATCCTGTTCTTTTTTTCAGTGGCTGCAAAGGGTGCCATGCATACATTTTTTTTAAAGCCACAGGATTCAAAAATCTCAACCTGGCAGTTTCATGGTTTGCGGAAAACGTTAAAAAATCATACAAACAACATACTCTGGATTTATCTGTTACTCAAGATGCACAAGCCAGACTCTCCAGAATACCTTACAGTAAACACCAATTAACAAATCTTACAGTGGTTCCATTTTCAATTCAAGATGATTATGATGAAATAATGATGAAATCGCTGAATACCCATGTTGAAAGTTTCAACAAGGAAGATTATCAGACTGATTTTCATAAACATCTTCAAAAGATAGACTTGGTTGAGACATACAATGCTGCGGTGAAAAATATGAACAGAACCAAAAAAATGATTAGATTAGATGATTCTAATGATTTGGGTGGTATTTATGATCATAGGATTTTCTTTAGGTCCATCCTAGGAGATCCTGTAAGGGAGTACCCTGATAAGGAGTATGTGATGTATAATTGTCCTTTTCAGGATCATAATGATAATAAACCATCATTTAGAGTACATAAAAGTGGTTATTACTGTTATGGATGTCAAAAAAAGGGTAATTACTGGCAATTTTTAAAAGATCACTATCGTTGGGATGACATGAAGATAAAAAGGTACTTTTTGGCAAAAAAAAGGGGATGATATTTTAAATATTATGCGTAGACCACCTATTAATTGCGAAGGCAATCATCTCTTTTTCTCTTTGATTTATTGCATCGATTGACCATTCATCAATTTTTGTTAATTCGCGTTCTGTACGCCATTTAGATTTTTTATAGTAGGTTTTTTTATCATCAAACCCCTTATTTGAAACGTTTTTATTATATATTGATAGAGTTAGGTTACCCATCCTTCGAACGTTTTTTGAATGTTCTTGACTGTCAAATCGTTTTGTCCAGTATGGAACGCCTTGAATTGTTTGTGGTAGAATATGTTCGATTGTTTCCTTTTTTATTTTATTTTTAAGATGGTCCCATGTTAATTCTGGTTCTTCATTTATTTCTTTTAGGCATTTGAACCTTTCATACTCATAAAGGAAGTATCGAAGGCCTTTCCATTCATAAAAATCGTCATTGCTGGTTAATTTAGATTCAATTTCGAATTCTGGAGCTTCATGTTCTAAAATATTATTTATTTCAGAATATATCTGGGAATCATCTTTTTTTCCCTGGTAAATATCACAAGAAAGTTTATATAACCTAGTCTGAAGCTTTGAAGCCATGTATCCCCATAGATAGTATATTCTAAATGCTAAAATTTCACTTAATTGCATTAATTTTAACAATTTTTGGGGTTGATCAATGAATTTTTCATAAAGGCTGACTGCAAGTACTAAAATGTTTGATTGAACCTCTAAACGTCCAATTTGAGAAAAAGTTACTAATAAATCTCTCTTAATTTTCTCATCCTCTATATTTG
>Ga0334901_1001257_pt1:0-17500 | contig 27759 bp, 24 predicted proteins | sample GraSluR3_MG_3_FD_207216 | JGI IMG/M metagenome (GOLD analysis project Ga0334901, IMG submission 207216) | Sludge microbial communities from methane-producing bioreactor in Wageningen University, Netherlands - Granular Sludge_15_08-R3 | ecosystem: Engineered > Bioreactor > Anaerobic >... | reverse complement strand
AGGAATTTGAGGATGGCCTGACTCATTTGAGCATGGTGGATATATTTGATAAATATATAAAGCGGTCAGACAATTTTAGGTTTCATGTAGGTACCGGATTTTTCTTTTTGAATGGGTTTGGTGAATTGTGTGATAAAATTAATATAGACGAGCTTAAATTATGTTCTGACGACTATAACCGCCTATGGGGAACTAAAGCTCCTATTTTAATAATGATGGGGAAAGAAACTAACCAAACTACTAAAGAAGCACTGATTGATGCAGAAAACATGGTTAAATATGCTTTAAATAGTTATGAGTCTGATTACTTAGAATTTCTGGAAAATCTAATAAAAAAAGACCTTATAAAATTTAAAGTATTTACAGATCGAAACTTTCATGCCAAAATTTATTTTTTTTATAATGGCAATGACATTATGGATGTTTTTGTAGGTTCTGCAAATTTAACATCAGCTGGTTTAAGTAGAAACATTGAACTCACCGCTCCTGTTTTAATGGATTATGAAATGAGAATGTCTCATAAACAATGGTTCCATAATCTGTGGAATATGGCATCATCCGACTTAAACGTTCTGGAAGTCATTAAAACTTATAAAAATAGTGATTTTATTTTTTATGAACCTAAAAAATTTTTTGAAAATTTAATAAAAATAATGGAAAAGGATTACCTTTTTTATAACTCCGACATAAGTGAAGATACTTTACTAGTTAAATTTCAGAGTTTTGACTTCTATCAAGTTATGAGCACATTAAATAAATATAATGGATGCATTTTAGCGTCTTCTGTAGGGCTAGGAAAATCTTATGTTGCTCTTGAGGTAATGCGCCACTTTGAAAAAAATAGCAACAAAGAAGCTCTTCTAATTGGCCCATCAGGACTTGTAAAAGGGGGTGTTTGGAATGAGTATCTCAAACTATATGATTTAGAGGTCGAAACAATTGGATATGGGGATTTACAGCAAAAAAATTTTGCTTATGACAAATATGTAGATTATGATTTGGTAGTTATAGATGAGGCACACAACTTACGTAATCCCTCTAATAGACGGAAAAATATGATGAAACTCATTAAAAATTCTCCTAACGCTAAATATCTTCTTTTAACTGCAACACCAATTAATATCAAGATCAGTGATTTGAACAGTTTAATAGACCTATTTTATGATATCAACGGGCAAAAGTGGATGGATAAGGAATTAAAAAACATTTATGAGATTTTTAAAACCAAAGTTAATCAACTAGAAAAAACATCTGATGATGATCCGAAAGAGCTTTTAAAAGAAGTATTAGACCTTCAAAATGATATAGAGAAAGAATTAATAGTAAAATCAACTCGAAGCATGATTAAACAATATTTTTCAGAAGATTTAATTAAATTAGCAGGTACAAATGAGTTACCAGAACCTGAAGTTCGGAAGGAAGCATATAATTATCCAAAAGAATATCATTACAAGTTTTTTGATATACTACCTGATTTTTTGTATGATTTGAATTATGAACATTCAAAATTTCGTATGGATGAAAAAAAAGGACCAATTTATTCTGAAGATAGAAATTTAATTCATATGTACAAATGGCTCCTTTATAAACGTGCTGAAAGTAGTTTATACTCTTTTTATAAATCTTTGAAACGTTTGAAAGAAAAATTAGAAATCTATAAATCCTATTTCGAAAACAAAATGTTAACATCAGATCTTAGTAAAATTGCTAATAAAGACTTAATTGAAAGATTATTGCTAAGTAAACAAATATATGATGCTTTTAAAGATGATAATTGTCGAAAAACCGTCATAAACAATATTAACCAGGATATAAGATCCATTTCTAAAATGCTTTTGGAGTTGGATCATCTTAAAGATGTTGCTCATTTTAAAGATGACACTAAACTTGAAAGACTCAAAAAAATTATGAGGAATAACTCAGATAAAAAATGCCTAATTTTTACAGAGTTCTTTGACACTTTATATTATTTGTTGGAAAACACGAAAGATGAGTTTAGTGTAAACTATGTAGCTGGTAGAAATTTGAGAAATCAAGTTATGAAGCCATCGCAAAAAGATAAAACGATTCAGAAGTTCAAAGACGGTGATTTTCAACATTTAATTTCAACAGAAGTTCTTTCTGAAGGATTTAACATTCCTGAAGCAGATATAGTTATCAATTATGATCTACCCTATAACCCAGTAAGAATGATTCAAAGAATAGGTAGAGCTACTAGGATAAACGTTCCCAAAAAGATTCAAATACGAAATTTCAATCCTGATGAGGATATTGATCAAGAGCTCAAACTAATTGAAAAACTCCAACTCAGAATATCGAACATTATCAGTATAATAGGAATAGATTACAATATTTGGTCTGATACAGAAGAAATGGTCAAAGAAAGAGAGAAAATAGATAGTGTAAATAAAATTGAGATTATAAAAGAGTTAAAAAGAAGGATAGCTGAAGAAGATCCAGAAAAAATATACAAGGTACAATTACGGGATGAATCAAAGCTTGATATTCTTATTAGGAAGAGTATTGAACATTATAATATTAAACACGACGATGTACCGATTAATAAACCATTGAAACCTATTTATACATCATTGGTAGGTAAAGAAGATAAATTTTATGGAATATATGAATTTAAAGATGATTATTATGAGTATGGAGTTCCGTTAGAATTTATTCAAGATCCACCAAGAATTATTAAAGGTTATAATAATAATGAAATCCTTCAATTCTGTGACGTAATCCGTAAAAAAATTTCGGAATTAAAGTACATAGAAGAAGATAGTTCTATTTTTAGTAGTAAGGATAAAGAACTTATAAATAAACTTAAAAAAATAAAAAAGAAAGTTCCTCCTCTTGTAGACACTATAAACCGAATTTTGACAGCTAAACTCCACACTAATCACTTGGTGGTGGATTTGGTTAAGAATGATATCTATCCTTCAATAAATAATGATGGGTTTACTTTTTTTAAAGAACGGAATAAAGTTAAGTTTTGGAAGGAAGAACTTGATATTATTTTAGAGCGTGAAAATGTGGAAGAAAGAATATTTTTGGAAGAATGGGCACAGAATCCGGAAGAATACAAAGATTCAATTAAAGCATTTATAATCTATAGGGGTGATGAGGATGTCTGAATTATATGATCTAAAATTTTTAGAGGATAAATTAGGTAAGTTTGATCAGTCCCTAAATTATCCAAGGATAAGCATGAGAGAAGCTTCTTTGATTTATGTTGAAGTAGATTCAACTAATGAACTTTTTGAGAAAATTCGAGAAATTAATGAAGATATAAACCAAAACCCTGCATTTATTTGGGGGTTTATACGAAATCTTAATACTGTACATGTTAGAAGGGCTCTGGGGGAGAATAAAATTTTTAACTACTCTCCTGCAATGAAAAGAACTGAATTTGTAAAGGGTAAAAAGAAAGTCCTAAATGATCTTTGTATTGATACTATAGATGATTTATTTGATCAAAAAGCAGTTTTTGATTATTTTTACATGAAGTTATGGGATTTAAGATTAGATCTAGCAAAGGAAATCAGAGATAATAACAAATTAAACGATAATATTGCTTTAATGGAAGCACAACACATTATTGACAGGATTATATTCACTTATTTCATTTGTCAGAAAGGATTGGTATCTGAAAAAGAATATGGGCCGATTACTGGTCAACAGTTATTCTCAGAGATAGTGTCACAAATGAGTGATCCATGGGAATATTTAAAAAAACTATTTTTCGAACTTTTTGCATTGGAAGATGTTGATGAAATAATTTTTGAAGGTGATGTTCATGTTATTGGTCCCTATCTTAATGGTGGACTATTTTTAGAAAGAAAAGTAAACGGTATAAATGAATCCTCATTAGTAATAAACAAAAAATGGAAAAAACACAGTTGGGACGACATTTTTGAGTTATTGAACAAATATACATGGATTATTGAAAATGAAATTCCGGATTATGACTATGATTATGAAGGAAATCTTACACCTGAAGTAATTGGTCATATCTATGAAAAATTTGTTATCACAATTGCAGGATTGGATGAATTAAAACTTGATAATTTGAATGTGACTAAATCGGGTGATCTTAAAAAAGGTAACAGGAAAATTGGCGCTTATTATACTCCCGAAGATGTTACAGACGTTATTTCAAGAAATACGATAAATAATTATTTATTAGAGCATCTAGGAGTGAATTCAGTTGATATTTATGATTTTTTCAATAAATCAGATGATGAAACTCTCCGAAAATCTTTAGAGATTTTAAATGAACTAAAAATTTGTGATCCTGCTTGTGGTTCTGGTGCTTTTTTACTAAAAGCTGGTGAAATTCTTTTGGAATATAAAACGAAAATAATGAAAAAATTAGGTAATGATTATGATAATTATTCCCTTAAAAAAGAAATAATCATAAATAATTTATACGGTGTGGATATTCAAAAAGAAGCTGTTGAAATTTGCAAATTAAGGCTTTGGTTGTGGTTAATAACTAGTTCTACTGGAAAAGTAGAACCATTACCTAATATTGAATACAACTTTGAAGCAGGAAATAGTCTTGTAGGATGGACTAATGAAAAACTGAGTCAAACAATATTAGTTAAAATTGATGAAAAAGTTTTATGGACACTAGATGCTCTTAAAATGGGATATGGGCCTGAACAGAAGAGAATTATCGACGAATCTATGGAATATTTAACAAAAACGGACATGGAAAATATTGCAAAAGGTATGTCTATTTTAAAGGGGTTATACTCTTACTCCAGTGGTGAAAATGCAGAAATATTGAAAAAAACAATTGAAAGAATAAAAAACGTCATTTATGGAGAATTAGACAGAATTTTCCATTATGATGTTATTGTAAAACAAGGAAAATTATCATTAGAGAATTATATAAATCTAAACCCATTTCATTGGAAAGTGGAATTCAATGACATATTTAAGAAGGGTGGATTTGACATAATAATTGGAAATCCACCTTATGGAAACATTTCGAATTCTGATGAACTCAAAATTTTCGAAAAAATGTATCCTCATTCTATTTCATCTAAAGATGCCTCTTGTTTCTTCATTGAAAGAAGTCCTAATTTTTTAACTGATGATGGCAAATTTGGAATGATAGTTCCTCTAAATATTTTGAGAATAGATAAATTTTTAGATGTAAGACGTTTTCTAACTGACAGTATAAATTTATACTTAATAATCGACGAAGGTAATCCTTTCGAGGGTCAAGTTGAACTTGAAATGATATCACTGTTTTATGATTTTGAACCCAGGGAAAAAATAGATGTTATTTCAAAGAAACCAGTTAAATCTCCCCCTCAAGGATTTACACTTGAAGATGTCAAGAATTATAATTACAGGTACATAATTTATAGAGATCCACTCTTTGAATTATTGATGAACGGTTCTGATTTTGAAGTGTTAAAAGTAGCCCAAGGAATCCCTAGAAGGGCTGATTATGATACAAATGGAGAATATCTATGTTTAAGTGCCATATCATTAGATCCGTATATAATTAGGAAAGATAAAATACAGGCAGATAGATTGGTGACTAATGATTTTATTAACAAAAAGAAATTAGGAAAACAATTAAAAGAATGTTTAATAACCCCATTTTCTCTTGGTAGAACAGGTAAAGTTACTGATATGGCATTTGAATGTGTTTTAAAACCAGAAGGTTATTTACCTGATGGTACTAGCATATTTATCCAGTTGAATAAACCCGTTGATAAATTATTCATGCTCCTTTTATTAAATTCAAGACTTATCAACTATTTCACTTGCAGATACCTTCTTTCATATGGAGTAAGAATTTTTAGGAACTATATATTCGATATTTTGCCTGTTAAATATCCCAATAATATAGAACCATACATTAAAATGTCTAAAATTGCCATGTTTCTTTCTCAACATTATTATGACAATTTCGTCTCTGAAAAGCGAGAAGATGAAGAACTTAAAAATCTTCACAAGAATGTTCATAATATGGCCAATTATCTGATATATGAGCTATATTTCAAGAATAATGTCAAATCAAACATTTCTGAACTTTTAAATCCTTATTTACCGGATATTCACTCGATCAAATCAGGAAATGAAAAATTAATTGCTATTAAAAAAGCTTTCACTGATTTTGAGACAAATAAAGAAATTAAAGATTGTATTTCTAAGATAAATTCAAATAAATGGGTAAAAACTATTGAAGCATTTAATGAAAATTAATATGATGTTTTGTGGGGTCAGGAAATGTTGGAACTTGAAATACGGGATGAAGATGAGGAACTGGCTAAACAATTTACAAACGTTTATTCAGAGATGAAATATGGTAAAAATGTATTAGGTGTTTCTGAAAAAAAATTTTATGACTTTATTTTTTCGGGTAAGTTAGGTGAACTTGTCTTCAGACGTTTATTAGATGAAAATAATATTTTAAACCAATGTGATGAAATATTGAAGCCGCATCCTGGAAAATATAAAAGGGAAGGTGCAGACTTCGTATTAACCAATTCTGGAGAAACTATTGATGTAAAAACTTCAGATGCCATGTATAAGACTAGATTATTAGTTAGAGAGGACCAAGTTAAAGCTAAAGTACATGATGTCTATTTGGGACAAAGGTTAAATCCTAATAAAAATGTAATTGAATGTTGGGGTTATATATGTGGAAATAAACTTAAATTAAGACCAATAGAGGATTTTGGTTATGGTCCTTGCAGATCCATATTTCTTAAAGATTTAATACCAATTGAAGAGTTTTTAGCAAAGGCGCAAAATCCGGCCTTTGTTTCAAAGGGGGAATTAATATGCAAAAAGTGAATCGCTGCTTAAAAGAATGGAACTCCACTGTTGAAGCCTTAGGACATGGCAAACAAACTTTTTTGATAAGATCTTATGATACTGCATTAGAAGGATTCTTTTTATATCCTACAGGATCCTATTCTATTCGTAAAGGCTATTTAGATGCGTTTAAGGAGGATTATTATAATTTTGTTGAAGAAAATTCACTTCCTCGCAAAAAAGGAAAACAAACTGAAATAAAATATTATGCTGATGTTGTTAAAATAATTAAAAAACCTAATTTGAGCATAAATCGATTATTAAAATATCATATCTGGACAAATGAACACGTTAGAGATTATCTGAAAAATTCGCAAGGTTATATTTGGTTACTTAGAGTTCACAAGCTTAAAAGACCTTTTTATGCAGATGAAAGTAAGGCCATAAGATATGTAAAGCTTAAAAGGGGCGTTTCTACTGATGGAATGATACCTGTAATTAATGATGATGATTTCAATAAAGTTTATTCTAAAATCAATTAAGCATCAGTTCATTCTTCAATGAGCTGATTTTTTAATTTCACCTTATTTTTGGCGTATTTTCAGAATAAACACTATTTTATTAATTATATTTCAGTTTTGCATTTAATATTCTTATTAATTTTTAGTTTATGTTCCAAACTTTGATATAAACTCGATTGACTTTCATAATATTCTTTAATTAATGCATTCACAACTACTTTGCCCTCAATGCATATTAGTGATTCTATAATAATCTTCCTAACTTCTTCATCTTCATCCTTCAAAGATTTTAATAGAGGTTTGGTTGCCCTTTTATCTTTAATAAACCCTAAATAGGACGCAGCTAATTTTCTTCGTTTTTTGTTTTCATGAGATAAATCGTCTATGAGCCCTTTTAAATCCATTTCATATAGATTATTCTCTTTTTCAATGTCAGAATATCTCATTTTTGGAACCTCTTTATTTAATAAAATGATATAATTTAAATATTGTTTTTTGGTGAAATCAGATAAAATTATTAATAATATTAGACTATTAACGATTAGACTTATTCTCTAAAAAAACTTTTCAATTATTGAAGTAAATTCATAAGATGATCGAAAACTTTACCAAAAATCAAAAAGATGCAATAAGACATTTTAAGGGGCCATTGTTAATCATTGCAGGTCCTGGTGCTGGAAAGACATTAGTTTTAATAGAACGTGTAAGATTTCTAATCAAAGAAAAAGCTGTTGCTCCGAATAAAATACTTTTAACAACATTTACATTAAAAGCTGCATCAGAATTAAAGGCTAAACTCATTAAAAAAATTGGTCCAGAAGCAGAACCTGTTCGGATATCTAATATTCACTCTTTTTGCCATACAATTTTAGATAATTATTCAGACTGTCATGATTTTGGAGCTACATTCGATGTTCTAGATGAGGGAATGCAAATCATGTTCCTAAGGAATCATCTTGATGATTTAGAAATAACAGAACATAAATTTAAAGACATAATCTCTTTCTATAATAAATGCAGCGAGAATTGCATTCCTCCTGATAGACTTATAGAAAAAGTAAATAAGCTTTACCCAAACAGGAATAATTTCTTAAAGATATGCAGATCTTACAAAAGGTACCTAGAACTACTTGAAGAGAATAGAAAAATCGATTTTGCTGGTCTCCAAAGAATAGTATTAAACCTTCTAGAAGAAAATGAAGAAGTTTTAGAAGATATAAGAAATAATATTGAGTTTATCCTTGTAGATGAATACCAAGATACAAATCCTCTTCAGGATAAGATTTTTGAGCTTATTGCCAAACCCAAATGCAACATTTGTGTGGTAGGTGATGATGACCAGAGTATATATGCTTTTAGGGGCGCTGAAGTTGAAAATTTCATTAAATTCCCCGAAAAGTATCCAAACACTAAGATCGTGAGGCTAGACACAAATTTTCGCTCCAATGCTAACATTATTGATATTTCTGAAGAATTTATTAAGAACTATAGGATACTTAATAAGACTATTAAACCAGATAGGGAAAAGGGAAATGACGTTATTCTGTTAAAAAATGATGATGATGACAGTGAAGCTAAAGAAATTGTTAAACTCATAAAGGAGATGAAAAAAAAGCAAATAATCCCTCATTATGGGTATGTGACATTGCTATTTAGAAGCATTAAACATGATGCAAAAAAGATAATAAAAGAATTGAAAGAACAAGGATTACCTTATACAGTTAGGGAAGATCCCATGTTCCTTAAGCGAGAAGAAATACGTACAATGCTTTATCTTCTCCATTATGTTGATCCAAATAATAACTATGAGGGTCGCTTAAGACGTCGGTGGGGTCGATGGTGGAACAATTCCCAGTTAGAAACTGAATTCATCAACTTAACTCCAGAAACCATTAAATCTCTGCATCAACTAGGAGAAGATAGGAATATTAATTCAATAATTACTTCGGAAGAATTTGTTGAAATTGGGATTTTTAATGAAGATGATATTGGAAAGATATCTCGATTAAACAAACTCAAAAAAGAAGTACCAAATATAAATCAAGATGTTCTATTTGTTTTTTATGAAATATTAAAAGCTACTGGTTATCTTAAAAGACTTTTAAGTGATGAAAATGAGGAGAATGTAAAAAAACTATTCTATCTTGCTAGATTAAGCTCAATTATAAATAAATATAATTATCTATCCAAGGAAGCTAGTATTGAAGATTTTTTGAAGTTTCTTCACAATTTGCCAAGGAAATTATATTATGATGAGGCGCTATCAGAAGATCACAAAGCACTGAAATTAATGACTATCCATCAAGCGAAGGGGCTTGAATTTCCTGTTGTTTTTATCTGTAGTGTAATCAAGAGTAAATTCCGGATCATTGGTGCTCAAAATGAAACTCTACCCATTCCAGATGACTTACTTATGAACAAAGCAAAAAACCCGAAATATGAAGAAGGACGTATATTTTATGTAGCGATGACTCGAGCGCAAGACAATTTAATCATATCTAGCTATAAGAATATGGATAGAAGCCTAATAGATTACTCAACCTTCATTACTCATGACATAGGGACTGACAAATTTTCAGACGTTAATGCTATTATTAGCCCATGTGAAGTGAGGGAAAATATTAAAGACTTTCAAAACATCTCTTATTCATCAATCCAAACATACGAAATATGTCCTGCCCTATATAAAATTAATCATTACTACTTTTTTGAAACAGAACCCACATACTTACAGAAATATGGCATTATCTTACACAAATGTTTGAACAAACTACACTTAGCCATCGGAAATTATGAGACCATAAACGAGAAAAAAATTGGAAGTATTATTGATAATTGTTGGGTAAAAATTTATGAAACAGAAACAGAGGATGAGGAAAAAAAGAGAATATTAACAAAAAAGCTATGGGAATACTATCAAATCAACAAAAAAAATATTAAAAAGGTTATATCAACAGAAGAATCTTTCTCCGTCAATACTAAAGATGTTTCGGTAGAGGGAAGGATAGATCTGATTATGGAAAATGAGGATGGAAAACTAGAACTATTGGACTTTAAGGTGAGTGGAAAAAAAGATTGGCAACTGAAAGAGGTAGAACATCAATTAAAAGTTTACAGATACGCTCTCAATGAAGAATATAATTTTGATAAAATAGCTGTTTATCACTTCTTTGATAATGAAAAAACATATTTTGACTATAATGAAGAAGACTTGGAAGAAACTAAACAACATTTAGAATTGATTGGTGAAAAAATAATTAATGGTAATTTTAATCAGGAAAAGAGCAGTTATTGTACGAAATGCTTCTTTAATTTTTGTTGTGAACTTTAATTGAGAATCTTCAATTTCTATTATTTCAATGGTTGTTTTTAAAGGTTAAAAACAGCTAATCCAAACATAATAGCTGACTTTAAGGTGGTATAATTTGAGACGGATATCCTTAAAAAAAATCCCCTTAATTGTGGGGGAAGTGAATAATAATAAAACAGTGTTTCAGTAAATTTACTTCGTTATTCAATGCTCACAATATTTATATTCCATGAATGATAGAATTATTTTTAGATAAGTACCTGAAAAAATCAAAAAAGAGGATAAGTAACGCAAAGGATCGGTTATGTACGGTTAAGTTCTGTAATTTCTTTTTTTACTATTTTGATTATTTTTTAAGATATTTTTTTACATTCTGTTAGAATTAGAAAGACCGGTTTTAATTGTAGGTATGGTAATGCCTCATCTATATCATACACTTTAAATTTTTCATTTTTTGTTCATGTATAATCTTAATCAAAATAACTATTTTTTTAATTAAAGTCTGTATGTTTACTATATGGATACTGAAAGGAAATATTAAGATTATTGAAGTAATTTTTAGTTTATTTCGAGGAGAAAAATATAATTTGAAACAATTTAATGTTATTATATGAATCTAATAATATTAATTTCACATATCATACTACTATAAAAGTTTGAATTGTTCAAGGGGTTGAAAAATGCATTTTAATAAAAAAACGAGTTATATGCTCTGGGTTTCAGCACTCCACATTATATTTTTTTATTAGTTTGGACTTTGTAACTTTATTTATGGGACGATTAGGAAATTTGTTCTTGGCTATTTGATATAAAATATAATTATTTCACATTTTTTAACATTTCTAACACCATTTCTTCTAATTTATCTACTTTAGCTTCCATTTTAGCATCTTTTAGCTTCTGTTCATCTTTCATTTGCTCAAGTTGTTCATCTTTTTTATTCAACTCATTAACAATATTTTTAACTTCTTCAGATGATATACGTTCTATTTTAACTTTTTTAAGCATTAAATGGTTAACATATTTTGTGTAACGATTTTTAAGGTCTTCCTCATTGGTTTTAAAATAAGATTCGGTGGTTGAATGTATACTATGTCCAAGGAACCAATCCACAACTAGTTTATCGGCCCCATTGGAATAAAGAGTGGTTGTGAAAAATTTTCTAAGTTGATGGGATGTGAAAACACGCCTATTCTTGCTTCTAAATCCTAACTTTAGTTTATCATTCAATCGATGGAATATATATAGAAAGGCCATATCTGATAATTTCTTTTTTTGGTCGCTGATAAAAAGGGGGTCTTCTTGACTTTTGGGGGCGATATTGTGTCTCTGTCTTTCTGATAAATACTCTAAGATGGCGTCTGTTGATTCTGGACTGTTAAATGTATAATATGGTTTACTGGTTTTTACTCTGTGTATTTTCCAGGTTCCTATCAGGTTGTTCTGATTTTTTAGTTTATCATAGATCAGTTCAATATCAAAATAATTTGATTTGTTAAGTTCAATGTATTCTAGTATCCCCTTTAAAAAGTCTCCGTAGGTTAAATTTTTAACCTCAGCAGCACCCATTCCCGATGAAAGCATTAATAATACAATTGCTTTGTCTCTTAAGTTAGCAATATCTACTATTTTTTTAATCAAGTCTATTGAAATGGTTTCTTCTAAGCTAATATTGGAATTTTGTTTTTTGAATTTTATGGAAGGTACATCAATGTCTAAGCTACGATAAAATGATTTCACAGTTGTTATGTTGATCTTTACAGCGGTGTTGGTTGTTCCTTCGTCTTCCAGGTACTTCTTATAATCAATGAGATAGCGTTTTATTCTGCGTTTCCTGGTTTTGATAGCTGAATCCTGTTCATCTTCGGCCTCTTCAATTAATTCAGTTGGGGTTTTTCCAAGGAAATTACAATATCTGGTTATACGGTGCATGTAGGTCCTTTTAGTACTATCCCCTATGTCCCTACTTTCTATAAAATCAATGTAACAATCATCCTTTTTGACATCTGAGGAAAGTATTTTATTCTCCATGTTACAACTTATATGTATAAATTTTATAAATAATTAACTCTAAATATAACAACATTAGTAGGTATAATATTGAAACACAACAACATAACCCCAGACCCAATTGTATCCGAAAAAAAGACTTCCACCGGTTTGGAAGATCCAGGAAAAGAAACCAAGATGGTTGTACTCCAATCCATTGGCTATCCTTTCCTGTGCAACCTGGTAGAGAATCCAAAAATAGAAATATTCGACAACGAACTTTTCGAATTATACGCCCGAGAACAGTGGGTGGGTTACACAGTCAAGGAGGGTTCATTCCTCTTCGACCAAAAATTATTACCTGATTTTGCTTTTAAAGTGATTAAAGCCCATCCTGATGACTCCAGGATAACTAAAAACACTTCCATCCTTCTTATGGAGGTGGAAGAGGTTCGTGAAATTAAAAAAATCGAGAGCAACCTTAAAATCACTGATGTTGTTGGCCAGGAAAGGGCCAAGACCAAGTGCAAAATCATAACAAGCTACCTCCAAGAACCAGAGAGTTTTCAGGAATGGGCACCGAAAAATGTTTTATTCCATGGAACTCCAGGTACAGGAAAAACAATGCTGGCTAAATCCTTATCCAACGAGCTTAAAGTACCCCTTTTCCTGGTGAAGGCCACCAGCCTCATAGGAGAACATGTGGGTGATGGAGCACGCCAGATACATGAACTTTTCGAAGCCGCAGCCGCCTGCTCACCAGCAGTAATTTTCATAGATGAAATAGATGCCATAGGCCTGGACCGCCGATATCAGTCCCTCAGGGGAGACGTTTCCGAGGTAGTGAATGCTCTTCTGACCGAGATGGATGGTATCAACCCCAACCTGGGAGTAGTAACCATCGGAGCTACCAATAATCCTCAATTATTGGATTATGCTCTTAGAAGCAGATTCGAAGAAGAAATAGAATTTGTTCTTCCCGATGAAGAAGAAAGAAGGCAAATTATTGAAATGTACGTTAATTCCATGCCTCTCCCAGTTGAAGAAGATCTCAGGAAACTGGCACATCTTTCCAAGGGGATGTCTGGCAGGGACATCAAAGACCGCCTACTAAAGGTAGCCCTTCACAAAGCCATATCTGAAGATAAGGATATTGTGACCCGGGAAGACTTCCAGTACGCACTGAAGCACCATGAAAAAGAAAAGAATGAACCCAAAGACATGTTTGCCTGATATTTTCCTTTAAACATTTTTATTTTAATTAATGGATGAAAAAAAGGGTTAAGAAACTAATTAGATTATTATTTCCATTTAACCATTATGAATTCTGGAATCAGTTATAATTAAGGGATGATGATGAAGGGGAAAATTTCTAATGCTCTACGTTACGCTGCATCGGACTGGTATAACGTTTTTCTATTGGGAATAATATTATTTTTAGTTGACCATATTGTGGATTTAAATGATCCATCCCTAATTGAGGGATTTGATATCATAATACTTATTGTAGTGTTTTTGTTGTCCTTTATTGAGGTTGGATATGGTTTTCGTATAGTGGAAGAAACAGTCATGGGTTCCAGCAAACCCCCCAGTTTTCATCATCCCTGGGATCTTTTCTGGCATGGGGTGAAGGAGAGCGTGATATTACTCGTATATTTTATCGTACCACTCATCCTGGTTATAATGGGAGTTTCTGAGTTTGAATATTTCTTAAATATGGATTTAAGTCCGATAATTATGCGGTATGCTTTATTATTTGCCATTATATTTTTTATAGCATTCAACATCATGTTCCAAGGGGCAGTTTTGAACATGGCTCATCATGGGGGGAGTATTATTTCGGGCTTTAATATTCCCCAAATTTTTAGAAAGATAAGGTTGGTGGGATTGAAAAACATGATTTTAATTTCTTTCATCACCATAATCGTGATCTACATACTTAAACAGGCGATTTTTGACTCTCTCCATGCATTGCCTTATTTTTTGCCCTACGTCAATATTTCTGTGGGAGATGTTATTTCTACAGTTTTCATAGCTCCGGTCCTGATAATTTTCACAACCAGATTAGTAGGATTGGTGGATGTCGAAGAAAAGGAGAAATAATAAAATTCCATCATTAATCAACTTAAAAGGATAGCATTAATTTTTATTATTAAAAAGTCGCTCTGCAGTATTTAAAACATCTTTATCATCATTTTCTGCTGCTTCTTTCAGATTACGGATGATATCATAGAACACACGATCCACCACCACCTTGGTAAGATCATCAACTATTTTTTCTTTGCCATCTATATCCCCTAGCATCCTACAAGCTTTATCTGTCTCTTTTAATCGAATTACCTCAGCTTGGGTCCTTATATGGGCAATAATGGGTTCCACTTTTTGGTGTCTCAAGGATTTTTCCAGGAGGTCTAATTCTCCTGCAATAATTTTTTCGGCTTCTTTTGCTTCAGACTCACGCATTTTCTTGTTTTTGTCGGCTATTCCTCTTAAATCATCTATATTGTAAAGCTTAACTCCTAATTTCGCCACATCATCTTCGATATCTCGGGGGTTGGCAATATCAACCATCACCATTTTCTCAAGATTATCAATGGGAACAGCATCTATAACTTTTTCTGCAGTAAGTATGGCATGGGGAGCTCCAGTTGCACTTATAACCACATCTGCATCAGACATTGCCCTAGCCAGGCGGTCAAAATGTATTGCACTCCCTCCCAATTCCTTTGCTAGGCAGACTGCCCGGTCGTATGTACGATTAGCTACTACAATGGCTTTAAGATGCTTCTCCACCAGGGCCTTGGCCACCAGGGTTCCCATCTTACCTGCCCCAATAATCAGTACCTTTTTACATTTCAGATCACCAAGAACTGATTCGGCCAGATCCACAGCAGCTGAACCTATGGAAACAGATCCCTGATTAATTCGCGTCTTTCTACGCACGGCCTGCCCCACGTGTATGGCTTTGGTAAAAACTGTTCCTAAAACGGGGCCACAGTAACCTTTTTTTGTGCTGGTTTTGTAGGCTTCCTTTAACTGGCCCAGTATCTGGTCCTCGCCGATGATCATGGATTCCAATCCACAGGAAAGTTTAAGAACATGTTCCAGGGCTTTTTCGTTTTTCTCGATCACCAGGCCATCCCAGTGATAATTAAGGGGTGATTCATCCATCACCAGATAAATCTCAGCGCGGTTGCATGTTTTTATCTTAACATGCTCCTGTACATCATGATCTTCTTGGATTTTGGCGAATATCTCCTCCATTTTCATGGTGGATGCTTCTATTTTGCCAATATCCGCGGTTTTATGGTCGATTCTGATATTTAGAATCATTGTATTCCTCCAGATCATGGATAGGTACAATTAATATTTTTATGTTAATAAATATTATTTGATTTAAATAGGACTTAATTTTTTTGTTGAGATTTTTTTACTTAATTCAGATTTTCCAGAAGGTGAGTAACGTAAACCTGGGCCTCTTCCACTTCACCACTATCTAAAAATTCATTAATCTTCTTATCATTTAAGATTTGGTATAAATAATCACGACGTTTCTTCTGATCTTTAACTTTTTCTTTCAATAACTGGCGTGTGAAATGCTGTAGTTCAAGTTGAAAAATATCTTTTTTACCCACAACAGACTGAATACGTTTTCTCAGTTCTTTAGCCATCAAAGGACTTTTTCCCTGAGTAAATATGGAAAACTGAACATCTCCAATAGAAAAAGAGGATGGAACAATTACATTTCCTTCTTCAGGATAATCTGCCCTGTTTAATAGTTTATCTTCAGATAAAAAAGTAACTTCCTGGTTTAACTGGGGATCTCCACTGGCCACAACCACCAGGTCTGCCCAATCAACCCACTTTTTGAGTTCTTCCCGGGGTTTGTAGATGGCCCCCATTTTTTTCAGCTTATCTGAAGTATGTCCAGAGACAATGGTCACGTTTGCTCCTGCCCTGATAAAACGTTCTGCTCTTCTTTGGCCTACTTCTCCTGAACCTACCACTAACACATTTTTATCCAGCATATCAAGGTAGAGGGGAGTCCATCCCATATTCATACTCTCCCGCCCTATAACTCCAGATTCTTCATTCTTATGACTTTAATGGCGGTCTTTATGTCATTCCCGCACTCAGAGAGAACCTGCGCTGCTTCTTCTAATGACACGTTAAATGTTTCCGAAAGAGCTTTGATGTTGGCTTCATTGTCTGCAGGTTCATGACCTACCAATTCCTGAGATAACTGATGTTTTAAATCCATGTATTCATCGGTGGTCATCCCTATCCTCCGCAAAACCATATCTCTTAGTGGGCACGGTTTCGAGGGTTTGCAACACCAAACCAGGGATCCGAAACAGGTTCCTTCACCCTCCCCAAGACGAGATTTCTCTCCAAATTTCTCTTTTATTTCAACATATCTCTGTGCGCTTATTCCTGCATCCTCAAGCGCAAATGTGATAGGGCATGGCTTTACTGGAGGACAACAAAATGCCATTGCTCTTTTATCTCCCCCTCGACATACATGTGATGGTGCATCTTCCCATGCCATCTTATTCCTCCTTCAACATTTTTTCTTTTTCAGAGGGGGTTAAATCTTCCACAATATCGGCTGGCAGTCCTGTTTTCAGGATTTTTCCACCCCTCATCAGGGCGGCACGGTCGCATACGTCCAGGACAAAGTCCATATCGTGGCTGATAATAAGGAAGGTCTGATTTAATTCATCCCGGGCTCTATGGATAGAATCAGTAACCTGTACTCTGGTTATGGGATCCATGGTGCCTGTTGGTTCGTCCAGTATGACTATATTCGGTTCTTTAATCAGTACCTGGGCCAGAGCAACTCTGTGACGTTCTCCACCACTCAGTTCATCAGGATATTTAGTTATTATTTTCTCAG
>Ga0334901_1001256_pt1 | contig 27793 bp, 24 predicted proteins | sample GraSluR3_MG_3_FD_207216 | JGI IMG/M metagenome (GOLD analysis project Ga0334901, IMG submission 207216) | Sludge microbial communities from methane-producing bioreactor in Wageningen University, Netherlands - Granular Sludge_15_08-R3 | ecosystem: Engineered > Bioreactor > Anaerobic >... | reverse complement strand
ATAAGCTTTTGCTTGATTTCAGGAAGTAGGGGGACTTGGCGATCGTCACCATTCTTCGGAGTCTTCAGGCCATCGAGGGCGCTATAGGAGTGACGGATGAACAGTCTATCCAGTCCAATATCCTCGTGCTTGAGACCAAGCACTTCTCCTGAACGTAGCCCGCAGGTCGAAGCCAACAGGTTCCCGAGGTAGGAACGTTCATCTTTCCACTGCTGTTGGAACAGAGCGGTTGTCTCTTCGTCTGAGAGGATTCCCCGCTCTTGTGTCTTGCCCACGAAGTTTGCGAGCTTCTCCGCAGGATTGGTGTGGATGTACCCTTCGTTCAAGGCCCAAGCCAAGGCGACCTTCCCGGCTATCATCGTTTTGTTGATGGTGCTGGCAGCATACTTTCTGTCTACCATGGAGAGTGAGAATTCCCTGAGGTCCTCTCTGGTGATACTAGCCAAGGTCCTGCCCTCAAAGTGCTTTTTCCAGTAACTCTTGATTCGGAAGATGCAATCTTTGCAGTGTGTCCTGCCGATAGTTTGTCCATGGGCGAGTTTCTCCCGTACATAGGGGCTGGTATCGTAATCATAGAAGCCGAGCAGAAAGGTAATGAAATCCCTCTCCTCAGCCTGCTTCAATTTCTTCAGCAATCCCCGTTGCTTGAGGATCTTCAGGATCCGCTCTGCCTCCTGACTGGTGATCTCTATCGAGCTGACGATATCGAGAAGGCGATTGATCGACATCGCTTCTGAAACGGGACGTTTTGGTTTGGCTTTGGTCTTGGGAAGTCCTTCGGAGAACCACTTGGTCACAGTCATAATCGCTAGATCACGATTGGTCTGTCCGGTACTGATGGCTGAAAGTTGCTTTCCTGTTTGTTGATCGATAATTCGTGCGTACCAGATCTTTCCGTGGCGGGAAAGGTAGAAGGGTTTCCGGCTCATGTACCGCTCCTTCAACTGAACCAAAAAGCGTTTTTGGTACACCTTTTGGTACAGTTGCGATGCGACATGCTGCCGGTCTTTACCGGTGAGCTTTGCAATCCCTTACAAGGTAAGGTTTAAATCTTTGGGCCCAGAAGGACTTGAACCTTCGACCCACGGATTATGAGTCCGATGCTCTAACCAACTGAGCTATAGGCCCGACTTTGGTGATAATACGGAGAATCTTAAGGACTGTCAACATTCCTAGTAGTGACAAGATTGGAGTTTTTCTTCTGGCTGAAAGAATCCTTGTATGCAATATTCTCATTTTAGAATATATCTCCCTATTCCGGAATCACATCACCTCGAACTAATACCGAGGTATACCCTAAACTCTCAAAGATTTTTTCCGTATCTCTTTTCTGATTCTCTGGAACCCAGCGGACACTTACTCGAAGTAGGGATTCTTGGGTTACCTCAACCATTGGCTTGAACCCGAGAGCAGTAAGCTTCATATACATATCGTACACTGAACGGGTATTTGAGAATGCACCGAGTTGAAATTTGTACCAGCCAGTATCACCAGGACGATTATAGTTTGACTCGGGAACCCGAGGGGCATATACAATCTCTAACGCAACAGGGGAAATACCTCGTTCAAGCATGTCAATTTTCTCTGCCGCAGCTGGGGTGAGATCAATAATACGGCCATCGACAAAAGGTCCACGATCATTTATCCGAACATCTACCGACAGCCCGTTTTTCTGATCATGCACGCGTACAATCGTACCAAATGGTAATGTTCTATGAGCAGCGGCGAGAACTTCTGGATTGAACTGTTCACCATTTGCTGTCAAAGGGCCATTTGGATCACTCGTGTACCATGAGGCAATGCCCTGTTCCCAGGTTGGTCCACCTACAGCAGTATCAACAGCTGGAAGTGCAAAAAGAGAGACACACAAATACATGCATATTACCAGCGAATCTCTAAAGAGTTTCATAACCGAATTATATACATGGATATTATAAAATAAAAGGTTTTATCTACTGAGCCCCTAAAATCTGAACTCCAGGCTTGTCACCACCCCTAAGTCCTCGCTATAATCCGGCACATGAGTAAACAACCCGTATCACTACACTGGGCGGATATATACGCCGATAAAATTGTTCGAGAAAAAGGTCCCAAGGATCAGTACACCTGTGCTTCAGGCATTACTCCATCGGGAACTGTACACATTGGAAACTTCCGAGAGATCATTTCGGTAGAACTTATTGTACGTGCCTTACGCGAAAAAGGGCACAACGTTCGGTTCATCTATTCATGGGATGATTATGATGTATTCAGAAAAGTTCCCAAAAATATGCCTGAACCAGCATTATTAAAAACATATCTTCGAAAACCAATAACTCTCGTACCCGATACCACAGGACAGTACAGTAATTACGCTGAAGCTAATGAGAAAGCTGTGGAAAACTTACTTCCGGTCGTGGGCATTGAGCCGGAGTATCTTTATCAGGCACAACGGTACCGCAGTTCTGTGTATGCAGAAGGCATGCGTACCGCACTCGAGAAGCGATTAGAAATAAAAGCAATCCTCGATACCTATCGTACTTCGCCATTACCTGACGATTGGTATCCCGTATCGGTATTCAGTAATTTTACCGGAAAGGATACGACAACTATCCTTGGTTGGGATGGCGAATGGGGAGTTACCTATCGAGACGATGAGACGGGAGAAGAGGAAACTATTGATTTGCGAACCACTAGTGCTGCCAAGCTGCCGTGGAGAATAGATTGGCCCATGCGTTGGGCCTATGAAGGGGTCGATTTTGAACCTGCAGGAAAAGATCACCACAGTGAAGGAGGCTCATTCGACACCTCTAAACATGTGGTTGAAGTCTTCGGTACCTCTGCTCCAGTTTCGTTCCAGTACGACTTTATCAGTATAAAAGGACGTGGGGGAAAAATCTCTTCTTCGTCTGGTGAAGTGGTAAGCTTACCCGATGTTTTGGAAGTATACATCCCTGAAGTTACCCGCTATCTATTCGTGAGTTCACGTCCTAATACCGAGTTTGCTATTTCATTTGACCTCGACGTGCTAAAAATCTATGAAGATTACGATACCTGCGAGCGTATCTATTTTGGGCTTCAGGATGCCAATGAAAAACGAAAAGCAAAAGAGAAGCGAATCTATGAACTTTCTCAGGTGAAGGGGATTCCTAGTGAAGCTTCGTATCAGATCCCGTTCAGGCATCTTTGTAATTTACTCCAGATTAATAGTGGCGATATTGATGCCGTAGTCGCAAGCTTGCCCGATGTTACCCCAGGGCAGATTGAACGTCTCAGACAGCGGTGTGTATGTGCATGGAACTGGATTTCTGAGTTCAGCCCCGAAGAGTTCCGCTGGGTATTACGAGGAGAACAGGATTCATTAATGGAACTGAATGCTGTGCAGAAATCAGCAATTCAGCAACTGCATGCTGCCGTTTCCCATTTGGACGATTACGATGAAAAGCAACTCAGTGAAGAGATCTATGCGATTGCACATAACTGCAACATTGAAGCACCAGAGCTCTTTAAAGTTGCCTATGGAGTACTTATTGGTAAAGAACGTGGACCTAAACTCGCAGGGTTCATAAAGACCTGCGGTAAGGGAAAGGTATTACCTATACTTGCCCGATATATGTAGTGACGGTTTAGACGGAGTTCATCGGAGAATTCGGTCGAGCACAATCTGATTCTTTCGCCACTTTGGTTGTGCTTTTACCCGTAAATCCAGTTGTACCTTCATGCCGGGGAACAGCTTTCGAATCTCTTTGAAAGCTCCCTGGCGTATTTTTTTTATACCGCTTCCACCGTGACCAACCACGATTCCTTTTTGGGTTTCACGTTCTACAATTACAAACGCTCTCACCCAAATAGAACTCGAATCTGCTGTGTATTCAAGGTCAGCAACCTCAACGTATATCGCATGAGGAAGTTCTTCAGTTACGAGTGCTATCGCCTTTTCACGGATGATTTCAGATATGCGAAATTCGAGCGGCTGATCTGTATAGGTCTCTTCCGGATAGAGCAATTCTCCCTCGGGAGCCAGCTTGTATAGTTCAATCAGAACTTCATCTACACCTGTATCATCCTTTGCCGAGAGTTCAAGTATAGGAGTGCTTGCAGGAAATTGACTGGAAAGGAATTTGCGAGCTTCCTCAATTTCTACCGATTTTGCAACATCCTGCTTGTTAATGCCTATAACAATCGGAACCTTAGTAACTCGAAGTAAATCCACAATGGCCTGCTCTTCAGCTCCGGCACTTCGTTTTGGATCTACCAGATACAGAATCATGTCCGATTCGGAGAGTGAGGACCGAGTGGTGTCCTGCAGACGGAGATTCATAATTTGCTCACTCACATGGTATCCTGGGGTATCTGTGAGGATTAATTGACCGCGTTGATCGGTGAATATTGCTCGGATTGCATTCCGCGTGGTCTGCGGGGTAGATGCGGTTATGGAGATTTTTCGCTCACATATGGTGTTCACTAAGGTCGATTTACCCGACGAGGGTCTGCCAATGATGGCTACGGTGGCACATTTCATAATGAGAATATAGACTGTGGTGAACGAAGAGTAAACAGGTCCGCTGCACCAATCGATAGTTCTATAGGAGACAAGGCTTTTCATTTCACGATTTGTTCCGTATACTTTGACCACGCAAGACTCAAGAATACGTGGAGAAACCAATGGCAGATACCGAAAAGAATGAAAAGAAAGAGAATGGAACCGACGTTATGTCGGATAAATATTTACAGACCCGATCCATCATGCTCTCTGGAGAAATCGACAAGGAGAGTGCAGAGAAGGTTATCAAGCAGTTACTTATTTTAGAAGCAGAAAATGACGATCCGATTCGAGTATTCATCAACTCGCCTGGAGGTGATGTAGATGCCGGTTTCGCTATCTATGATATGGTTCGCTTCATAAAAAACGAGGTGTATATGATAGGCATGGGTCTTATTGCAAGTGCAGCTACTTTGGTGCTTCTTGCAGTTCCTGCAGAACACCGAATAGCCCTTCCAAATTCGAGTTATCTCATCCATCAGCCTATGAGCAGAATGGAGGGAGTTGCTACCGATATTGAAATCTATACCAAGCAGCTTGAACGAACCCGAGATAGACTTAATACAATTATCAGTGAACAAACCGGCCAACCTATCGATGTAGTAAAAAAAGATACCGATCGTGATTACTGGCTGGATGCTCAAGAAGCACTTTCATACGGTCTCATCAGTAAAATCATACAGAATCGAGGGGAAATCTAAACACACACTCTCGCAACAGGTTAGTGCCGGAGTAGCGAATTATGGTTCGAACAAAATATCTATCTGAAGCAGAGAAGCGAGTCGGTCAAACGCTACTCTATAAGTCCGAGGTGTGGAACGGACTTGGCTTCAGTATGCTCGGTGATACCATCGTCTATATTCTTGCAGTACAGTTTGGAGCCAATAACCTTGCTCTCGGATATATAGCCTCAGCTATGTACATTGTTGGAGCCTTTCTTCCAGTTATGGCTCGGCTGTTTAGAAATAAAAATGTGGTACGTGTTCAAACCATTACCTGGTATCTGCGAGGGTTTGTCTGTCTGCTGTACCTTCCCTTATTATGGGCTGAAGGGACATTTGCTGTTGCACTCCTTCTCACCGTATACACACTATTCTGTTGTTTTCGACTGATTGGGGTGGTCCTCTATGACTTCACATTTAAGACTATAACATCGAGTAAATCTCGCGGAAGAGTTATTGGTAATACAAATGTTGCTTTCCAGGCATCGACCATGTTTGCCCGGTTTATCAACTTTATCGTCACATCGCTTGAAAGCCTTGGCGGAGTTGTGGGTTTGGTAATGTTACAAATGTTTGGAGTAGTGGCAAATACAGTTGCTTCCACACATCTGGGAAAAATCCCCTGCAGAACAAATATCGAATACAAGAAAGGCCGAACTATCGTGGTAATCTTTAAAGAGGCCATGGCCGATAAAGTCTCGCGTATTCGTTTACTTGTCTATTGGACCTACATGGCGGTGACTGTCGTGCTTGGGATGAGTATTGCATTCCTTACTAAGGAGGTTCGTCTTCCATCGAACGTGATCTTCCTCTATACCATCGGTGTTGGTCTATCGGTTGTCTTTTCGGGAAGCTTTTGCAAGTTTTTCAGCGATAGACTTGGTTCTCGACCTCTAATCATTGCGAGTGGGTTTGCCTTGGCAGTCAGCCTCATTGGATGGATAATTGTGCCACTTACTGCACCATTGTACTGGTTTTTTCTTCTAGGATTTCTGAGCAATTTTTTTCTGGGTGTTGTAAGTATTCTTATCCGGCGGCTGCTAGCTGGTGTTATTCCCGATGATGAAGGGGTCGGCTTCAACTCAATGGTGAACTTCGTAATTGCCATTATTGCACTTCTCAGTGGTCTGACAGGAGGGGCATTAGCTACTGAAGGAGCACGAATCCCACATGAGCTTATCATTATGGGAATCAGATTCGGAAATTCCTATGTACTCACGTTCTTTCTTGCTCTTGCACTTTCGATTTTAGGGTTAGTATTCAGTGGCTCATTACGTGAGAAAGGAAGCCTTTCAACTCGAGATGCTGCACAAATTATGTTCTCGCTTCATGGACTTCGAGCATTCATAGACATCGATCGGCTCGATAAAGCTACCGATCCCATTAAGCGAAAATCATTACTGTTAAGTCTTGGCACTAATCTCACCGGTGTTGCAACTGGTGAGATTCGACGAACTCTTGCTTCGCCATTTTCTAACGATAAAGCTGAAGTAATTCGAGGTCTTTTTGACCGTCCCCGTTATTCGTTAGTCGATGAGCTGATTCACGATGCCTTCGATTCAGATTCATATACACAAGCTGAATCCATTTACGCACTCGGGGCGTTGTTCCATGATGAAAAAGCTGAGCGTGCCCTTGTGTACCTACTCGAACATGGAACTGTTCTTTCACGCTCTATAGCGGCCAAGTCATTGGCACGGGTAACTAAAGATAGCCGTTATTTATCACGTGTGGAATCAATCAGCGAGTTAGCAACTACCATAAGTGAAGAACTCAATTTTCTTGTAGCCCGAGATATTATGGATAAAGAGGGCAGATTCTTTGGAGATCTTTTTCTCGCGGCAAAGAAAGGGCGTGGTGCTTCATTCAGACAGACTCGATACGCTGTGATTGCAAGGTTCCTAAAACTCACTCCTTCACTGGGCGAGTTGTATGAGCAGAAAAATCTTGGTGTTGATGATTTTCTTACCGGATTTCTTGAAGAAGCTCGAGATATTGTAGATATCGACCAGCAGCGTGATGCAATAGCTAGTGCATTCGAACACCGGGAGTGGTCACGTATTTGGGCAATTTCTTTTGCCATGACGCGAAATCTTTCACCCAAAGAATCACGAATGCAACACGTGTATAAGGCAATCTTGGATGCACAGGTAATGCCTCGTGCACAGACCGATGGTGATGATGCTTTGGCAGCACTCTATTTCTCTTATCAAGTGAAAAAGCAGAGCGAATAGCGAACTATTCTCCCTGGAATATTTGCAGTGAAATGAATCCTCATGAAGTAATACCTATGTATAGGATTACACTTCAGGAGGTTTGTATGTATGCACCCAACAGAAATGGGAGATTAGCTCTTATCGCAGTGACTCTGGGGATTTTACTACTTGCATGCCTCTTAGGATGCGGTTGTGATCTATTCAACGACACCACCCCGACTTCAGAAGTAATGATTCAGACGTATAACGTACAAAACCTGTTTGATGCTCTTGTTACTGGTAATGAGTATCCTGAATATACTCCCGAATCACAATGGACATCTGCGAAGTATAGGCAGCGGCTTACCCAGACAGCACGTGCGATTACCCAAGGCCATGGTCAAGTTCCCGATATTGTCCTTCTGCAGGAGATTGAACATGTTGGAGTACTAGAGGATTTATTACAAGGTCCTTTGGCGTCACGAGGGTACCAATGGTATGCCGCTACCGCCGATGAAAGTTCAGCTATTCAGGTCGGAATAATCAGTAAATTCCCTATTACATCTGCTCATATTCACAGCATTGCATCTGTTCGATCGGTTCTGGAGGCACGGGTATCTATTGATGGAGAGGAAATTGCAGTGTTTATCCTCCATGCAAAATCTCGTAGAGAAGGTGTCTTAGAAACTGAAGCTCTGCGTATTGCAACAACACGAATGTTAGCTGATCGGACAGCACAACTTGTAGAAGATGAGCCATTTCTACCCATAGTTATTGCCGGAGATTTTAATGAGAGTGCAGATACCTACTTCCGGGAAAATCAAGCTTTTCAAACTGCATTAATCCCAGTTCAAGCTCCACTTGCAGAGCAGCATAGAGCTGAAGGGTCTCTTGTAGTCGGGGGTACTATACCACATGCCGATAGTTGGTATACCTGGTGGCTTGATTCTACACAGACTCTGATAGCTGAAATGCCTGGTTCATACTGGTATGAAGGAGTCTGGGAAACCTTTGATCAAATCTTGCTCTCTCCTGCATTCTTTGATGGATTTGGATTGGAGTTTTCTCGTGGAACAGTAGGAGCGACACAGGCACTTCTTGACGATGAAAAGCATCCATACCGGTGGGATGTTCGAAAAAATGAGGGGATATCAGACCATCTTCCTGTTATGGTGTTCCTTACTGAGAAATAGTCAGAGTCTATTCGGTTTTTGGGAACTGGAGTTCGTAGAAAATCTGTTCAAGCTCCAGAGCGATATTCATATTATGAACAATCGGGAAGGTGCCATCATCAAGTTTGACTGGCTTTAGAGTAATGGGACTAAAGTTAAGAACTCCGCGAATCCCGGCAGCTAAAAGGCGGTGATAACTATCAGATGTAGCCGATTCCGGTACCGTTATAATTGCTACGGTAACATTGAATGCATTCGTAACTTCTTCCAATCTGCTCGTTGGGTAGACCGGGACTGGATGTGTACTGTCACTGTATACCAGTGGATCTGAGTCGAAGCCTGCAACAATGCGAATACCATCGGGCTCAAACCCATTATAGTGCATCAGTGCTTTCCCGATTCGGCCACACCCAATGATGATTACATTCTGCGGTTCATCGGTTTTTCCGAGTATTCTTCCTAGATGGCTGATGAGATCATGTATTTCATAACCACCGCGTTTTTGACCGTGAATCTCTAGAAGTGAGAAGTCTTTACGTACGACAGCAGCCGAAACCCCTGCTGCATCAGCGAGGTTATGTGCGAATACCTTCTCTAAACCTAACGATCGAAGTCGATTAAGTATACGATAGTATCTTGTTATTCGAATAATCATGTCACTATTCATGAAAAAATCCCCTTTTATGTGAAAAATGATACAATAAAACTCGTTTTTTTACAATATCTTGGTTCATAAATTGACTTATCCATAAAAAATTGGATAACCATGTCGAATTTCATATTGTACTTTTCATTTATACCCGCTACAATAGATAATTGAATACTGAGTTCTGGAGGTTCCAAGTCTGCTATGAAAGAAGAGAACAAATTCTCCGAAGGCCTGCTTGCATTCATTAATGAATGGAAACATAAGCCAGGTAATTTAATTATGGTCTTGCACCGCGTGCAGGAGGAGTTTGGATTTGTATCCCGAGAATCGGCTGATACAGTTGCTGAATTGTTGGATATTCCACTTGCGACTATCTATGGTGTGCTGTCGTTTTACCATTTCTTTAAAACAACAAAGCCAGGCGATCATAACATCCAAGTATGTCTTGGAACTGCCTGTTATCTGAAAGGAGGAGACGGACTCATTGAAGAGTTGACTCACCTCATAGGGATAGAGATTGGTGAGGTTACCGATGATGGCAAGTTCTCGATTGAGGGTGTCCGCTGTGTTGGTTGTTGTGGACTTGCTCCGGTAATGACTGTTGGCGGAGAGGTGTTTGGAAAGGTAACAAAGGATCAGCTGCCTGGCATTATTGCCAAGTTCAGCTAACCATATGACACTATGCACGCATCCTTGTGTGATTTTCTTTCCGATATTTTCCAAAATGCGGTGGAGTCGAATGCAGGCTCCATTCGCGTGAATATAGAGGAAAATGACACACAGATTTCATTTCTGATTGAGGATAATGGAAAGGGGATGAGTGAAGAGGTTCGAACGAGAGTGACCGATCCATTCTATACTGATGGCGTGAAACACGCCAAAAGAAAGGTTGGATTGGGTATTCCGTTTCTTATCCAAGCGGTAGAAGCGGTTGAAGGGGCATTCTCTCTCGAATCAGAAGTGGGTCAGGGTACTAAGGTTTTTTTCTCCTTTCCCCTGAATCACATCGATTGTCCGCCAATGGGAAGCATGGTATCGACTCTTTTGTCGATGATTTCTTTCCCAGGAGCGTACGACTTACTGGTTTACCGGTCGTTAACGGTTGCTGATAAGCACGATTCCTATGAAGTGAATCGAGCTGAGCTGGAAGAGTTGTTGGGTTCTTTTGAATCTGTTGGTGCCCTGCAACTATTGAGAACATATCTGCAGTCTCAAGAGACTGCTTTGAATGAAATTCGGAACCGAATCTCACATTGATTCGGGTTAGGAGGCTATAATGGCTAAGATGACGTTGGAGGAGTTACGGAAGCTTCGGGACACCAAGAAAGGTGAAATCCAGAAGAGAGACATCGCCGGCAAGGATTCCCAGATCATCGTTGGAATGGGGACATGTGGTATTGCTGCAGGTGCTAAGGTAGTGCTCGATGCATTCTTGCAGGAATTGGACGCTCACAAGGTTGAAAATGTATCGGTCACCCAAACAGGATGTATGGGACTCTGTTATGTGGAACCTACAGTTGAAGTTCTGACTCCGGGTATGCCTCCGGTAATTTACGGAAAAGTAGATGCAGCAGTTGCCAAGGCAATTGTTGAAGATCATATCATGCGTAACAAAATGGTATCTGACCATGTGTTCGATCGTCCCTCTGCGGATATTCTCAAAGATGGAGGCAAATAATGGCATTTAGAAACTACATCTTGGTTTGCGGAGGAACGGCATGTGAATCCAGCAAGGCTAACGCTATCTATGAGGCTTTTATTTCTGAGCTAAAGGCTCAGGGTGTCTCAGACGAGGTTCAGGTCGTTAAGACCGGTTGTTTTGGTTTCTGTGAACAGGGGCCAATTGTAAAGATTCTTCCCGAAGATTCCTTTTATGTTCAGGTGAACCCTGAAGATGTAAAGGAACTGGTCGCTGAACATATTGTAAAAGGTCGTGAAGTTAAGCGATTACTGTATGTGAAAGAAGGAAGTAGAAAGCATGCAAAAGTCGAAGATATTGAATTCTACCAAAAACAGTTCCGAATCGTTCTGAGAAACTGTGGATTTATTGATCCTGAGAATATTGATGAATACATAGCTCGTGAAGGATACGCTGCACTCGAGAAAGTGCTGTTTGAAATGTCTGCTGAAGATGTAATCAATGAGCTGAAGACTGCCGGTCTCCGAGGTCGAGGTGGTGCAGGATTCCCTACATGGATGAAGTGGAACTTTACACGACAGGCTGAATCCGATCAGAAATATATTGTAGTTAATGCCGATGAAGGTGACCCGGGAGCTTACATGGATCGTTCTACACTGGAAGGTGATCCGCACTCGGTGTTAGAGGCTATGGCGATTGCTGGAAGAACAGTAGGTGCAAACCAGGGCTATATTTACATTCGTGCAGAGTATCCTCTGGCTATCAAGCGACTTGAGATTGCCATGGCACAGGCTCGTGAGTATGGGTTATTAGGGAAAGACATTCTCGGTTCAGGATTTGATTTCGATATCGAAATCCGATTAGGAGCTGGAGCATTTGTCTGTGGTGAAGAAACTGCATTGCTTGCCTCGATTGAGGGTAAGCGCGGAATGCCGGTTCCACGCCCTCCGTTCCCTGCTGTAAAGGGGCTCTGGGGTAAACCTACCGTTATTAATAACGTTGAAACATGGGCAAATATCCCTGTTATCATCCTGAAGGGTGGAGATTGGTTCAGTCAGATTGGTACAGCCGATAGTCATGGAACAAAGGTGTTTGCTCTTACAGGAAAAATCAGAAACTCTGGTCTCGTAGAGGTTCCCATGGGAACAACACTGAGAGAGATTATTTATGATATCGGTGGTGGTATTGCAAATGACAAGGAATTCAAGGCGGTACAAACCGGAGGACCTTCCGGTGGAGTTATTACCAAAGATTTCCTTGATACACCGATTGATTTCGGTTCGCTAACTAAGTTGGGCTCCATGATGGGTTCCGGTGGAATGATTATCATGGATGAAGATGACTGTATTGTTGACGTAGCAAAGTTCTATTTAAACTTCTCAGTTGATGAATCCTGTGGTAAGTGTGCACCATGTAGAATTGGCGGAAGATCGCTGGCAAATCTACTCGAAAAAATTACCAAAGGTAATGGAGAGCTTGCCGATCTCGATCAGATGATTGAAATCGGAAATGCAATGAAAAAAGCTTCTCTGTGTGCCCTTGGACAGACTGCACCAAACCCCATTCTTTCCACCTTGCACTATTTCCGTGACGAATATCTTGCTCACGTAGTAGATAAGAAATGTCCAGCAGGAAAGTGTAAGAGTTTAATTAGTTATCATATTCTTCCCGATAAATGTATTGGTTGTACTGCTTGTGCTCGCAAATGCCCTGTTGCGGCGATTGCGGGTGAACGACGGGAAGTCCACGTCATCGATCAGGCTGCCTGTATCAAGTGTGGCGTGTGTTACGAGACATGTAAGTTTGGAGCTATTGAAGTCCGTTAGGGCTTTGATTGTTGAGGAGGATACCAGTGAATACCGTTCATATGAAAATAAATGGCATGGAGGTTGAGATTGAGGCAGGTTCCAATATCTTAGCAGCCGCCAAGAAAGCAAATGTAATAATTCCCACCCTGTGCTACCATCCGGACCTTCCTGCATGGGCCGCTTGTGGACTTTGTGTAGTGAAGCAGGAGAATTCGCCGAAGTTGCTTCGAGCATGTGCAGCTCCAGTACAGGAGAATTTGAGCATCATTACTCATGATGCTGAATTGTATCAAATTCGAAAGACTGTAATTGAAATGATTATGTCCACACACCCTAATTCATGTCTTACATGTGCGAGAAATGGGACTTGTGAATTGCAGCGGTTTGCGGCTGAATTTGGTGTGCGTGAGCAACCATATGAAGTTCGTTTAGTGGATATGCCGCAAGACAAGTCCACGACTTCGATTGTACTCGATCCTACCAAGTGTATTAAGTGTGGTCGCTGTGTCCAGGTTTGTCAGGAATTGCAGGGTGTGTACGCCCTTGAGTTTATTGGACGTGGAGATCAAACAATCATGTCACCAGCTGCAAGTCTACCACTGAACGATAGCCCCTGTATTAAGTGTGGTCAGTGTTCAGCTCACTGTCCTGTAGGAGCTATTTTCGAAAAAGATGAGACTCGTGATTTAGTACATGCGATTTCCGATCCGGATAAACATGTAGTTGTTCAGATCGCACCTGCTGTACGTGTTGCAGTTGGAGAGGCATTTAACCTTCCTGCCGGTACCATTACCACCGGTAGGATTTATGCTGCTTTGAGAAAGCTTGGCGTTGATAAGGTATTCGATACCAACTTCTCAGCTGACCTAACTATTATGGAAGAGGGTAGTGAACTGGTGAAACGGTTGACTACCGGAGAGGGAGCTATTCCACAGATTACGAGTTGTTGTCCTGCTTGGACCGACTATATGGAGAAGTACTATCCCGATATGATTCCGAACTTCTCTTCAGCTAAGAGTCCCATGATGATGCAGGGAGCAATAACGAAAACCTATTATGCAGAGAAGGCGAAGGTTGATCCTGCAAAGATTTATTCCGTTGCAATAATGCCGTGTACAGCTAAGAAATTTGAAATTTCTCGAGACGAGAATATGTTCGCATCAGGTTTTGCCGATGTTGACCTTGTTCTCACTACTCGTGAGTTTGCCCGACTCATTAAAGCTGCCGGTGTGGACTTTACTAAACTTGAGGACGAACCAGCAGATAGCCCAATTGGAGCATATGCTGGGGCAGGTACCATATTCGGAAACACAGGTGGTGTAATGGAGGCTGCATTAAGAACAGCTTACAATCTCATGACTGGTGAAGATCTCGCCGATGTGAATGTAGAGGCAGTTCGAGGTATGGAAGGTGTTCGTTCTGGTGTGGTGGATGTGAAGGGAACTCAACTGAAAGTTGCGATTGCTCATGGTATGGCCAACGTGAGTTCTCTTCTCGATGAAATTCGAGAGGCTCGTGACGCGGGTAAAGAACCTCCTTACCACTTCATTGAAGTTATGGCTTGCCGCGGCGGTTGTATTGCCGGTGGTGGTCAGCCTTATGCGACTACTGATGATATCCGTGAGAAGCGTATTGCAGCGTTGTACACCGATGATGAGAATAGCGAAGTACGTTGTTCCCACCAGAATCCTGAGATTCAGCAGATCTATAAAGAATACTTGGGAGCTCCGCTGAGTGAGAAATCTCACCACTTGCTGCATACTACATATACTGAGCGGAAGATTTATAAAAAGTAATTATGTGAATGAAATTTCATTACTTACGGGGTGCTGGGTAAAACCGGCCCCCGTTTTTAATCTGGGAAGGATTCTTTCCATTTCAACCAGATTTGACTTACATAGCGTTAAAAACGTTCTAGATAGTATTTAAATTATATAATAGCTCATTAATATTTATTTATTTGCAAAATAATTGCTATTATTATTTCTCATTTGTGTAAGTAATATAAAACTGCCTATATGATTATCTTCAAGTGATTCTACGAAAAAACAAATAAATTTGCACATATGTGCATAGCGTGCAAATTTATAAAATATTTTCTTGATTATGCTCATATCCTATGTTTTAATAAAATTGTATTCAAAGTAAAAGTCATAACAATTAAGAGGAGTTCACATGGAGACCTATACGATTCGTCCTATCAACACAGGTTTTGCAACGACAAGCAGAGCGAAATACATCATTCATCACAGTGCACATAAATACTTTGATGTCCAGGGAGAACAGGATCTTCCAGTTATTGTATTTCTTGTCGAAGGAAATGGTATGAAAATACTTGTGGATACAGGTATGTCAAATACAGAAATTGCACACAAGTACCATCATCCAGGATCGTATCAGCCAGAAGGATACGCTATCCCAGATCAATTAAAATCTATTGGCATAGATCCAAAAGAAATTGATGTCGTTATATTAACACATCTTCATTGGGATCACTGTTATCATCTACATGAGTTTTCTAATGCAGCTTTCTATGTTCAGGAAATTGAATATGAATTTGCAAAAAAACCAATTCCACTTTATTACAAGTCGTATGAATATCCTGAATTATATGGTATGACTCCGCAGTTTGATGGAATTGCATTTAACGTAATCAATGGAGAAGCCGAACTCTTTGATGGCATAAGTGTATACCCAAGTCCAGGTCATTCAATCGGCCATCAGACTGTTGTAATAAATACTACAGAGGGACCGTATCATTGCTGTGGGGATTTGGTTTTCACCTATGAGAATTTTAGAGCAGTTCCTGAATTGAAATATGAGATAACTCCGCCTTCTAGATTTCAAGATATTGTTGCTTCGTGGAACAGTATCGTTGAATGTAAAAGGAGAGCAAAATCTACCGATTTTATCCTGCCCACTCATGAAATATTGGTGCTCAAGCGGGATTTAATCGGTAAATAAAAGAAGTAATAGCAGTTTATGAATATAAGCTGTAATTAAAAAAAAGGAGAAGAACGATGAGGAAAATCGTACTAACAGTGATGTTGCTTATTGCAACATTTGGGTTCGTTTTTGCTGCAGGAAGTCAGGAGGCGAGTGCACCTGCTTCTGCTGTCAGGCAAGAACTTGGGGATGAATACTATACAAACACTCCAGGAGAGAGGACATTTACAATCCCTACTACTGGCGTTGGATTAACTACTAGTACTACAGTTAAAGCCGACAGTGCTTATTCACTTGCTTGTATGGTGAAAAATGCAACAAACCCTTACATGGTAAAAATGCTAGAGGGAGCTAAAAAAGCAGCAGATGATCTTGGGTGTGAAATGGTTACACTTGGACCAACTAAAGCTGACAATATCGAGGAGCAAGTTCGTATAGTTGAAGACCTTATTCAGAAGGGCGTTGAAGGTTTCATATTGCATCCGAGTGATTCGAATGGAATTATGCCAGCGGTAAGAAAAGCAACCCAACAGAATATCCCTATTGCAACTATTGGAACTCCGGCAGCTGAGCCCACTTTTCTTAGATCAGGAGTTGATTATTACCAGACAGGTATAATTGTTGCAGAACGTGTTGCAAAAGAGCTTGGTGGTAAAGGCAATGTTATTATTCTTGAAGGAGCTCCCGGTGCACAGAATGGTCAAGAGAGACTTCAAGGGATTAAAGAAGCATTTGCAAAATATGACGGTATCACAATTATCGCATCTCAGACAGCAAACTGGAATCGTGTTCAGGCAATGCAGGTAATGGAAAATCTTCTACAGCGTTTTGATAATGTTGATGCAGTCATCGGTAATAACGATGAAATGGCAATTGGAGCAATTCAGGCACTAAAAGCAGCTGGAATGGCTGGAGAAGTTGTAGTCGCTGGATTCGATGCGAATCAGGATGCTTGTATGGCAATTAAGAATGGAGAGATGCTTGTCAGTTATAATACAGATCCGTTTGGTTCCGCATATCTCGCAACAGTCTATCTCGTACAGTACCTCAATGATGGAAGCTTACCTCCTCGGTATTTCATACCTTTCCCAGATAAGCAAGAAAATCCAATTATTGACAAATCCAATATTGATAACTACATGGCGAATCTAGCTTGGTGGTTATAATTATCATCTGTTAGCAGTACAACAGGATAGCAGGTTGAAAGACCTGCTATCCTTAAGACTGATAACACAAGAAGCTGATTCAAGAAGAGGTATTATATGCAACAACCTATCCTAACAGCAAAAGGAATCAGTAAACGATTTCCCGGCGTACAAGCACTAGATTCTGTTGATTTTGATCTGTATCCAGGTGAAGTTCATATTATTGTAGGGGAGAACGGTGCTGGCAAGAGCACTTTGTCGAAATGTATCTTAGGAGCTTATATCCCTGAAGAAGGGGAGATCTTCATTGAAGGTTCCAAAGTGTCTATCAAATCCTCTAGAGATGCTTTAGATCTTGGCATCACAGCGGTATATCAAGAATTCAATCTTATACCATATCTGAGTGTAGCTCAGAATATTTTTTTCAATCGAGAATTCATGTCAAAGATACCTGGAATTGTCGATATGAAGAAAATGCATGAAGAGGCTAAGAAGATTCTAACAACTTTAAATGTTGACTATATAGATACTAGGACCAAAGTTAAACATCTTGGAGTTGCCGAGAAACAAATGATTGAAATTGCAAAAGCTCTTTCTTTTAATCCAAAGATAATCATATTTGACGAACCTACGGCACCACTTTCTGAGCGGGAAATCGAGGCTTTCTTTAAGCAGATTCATAAGCTGAAATCAGCTGGTATTGCAATTGTGTATGTTTCGCATCGAATGCATGAATTTGATCAGATTGGGGATCGGATTACTGTATTACGAGATGGAAAATACATTGGAACGGTTCGTGTCAAAGAGATTAATGATGATGACCTTGTAAAAATGATGGTCGGAAGAGATATCTCTCAGGTGTATACACGAACAGAAAATTCTCATTCCGGTGAAGCTCTGAGACTGGAAGGTCTTTGTGATAAGAAGGGCAAAGTAAATAATGTATCTATAAAAATTAATCGTGGTGAAATAGTAGGCCTTGCCGGGTTAGTAGGAGCAGGACGTACAGAGCTTGCACGGCTGCTATACGGTATAGATGAAATTTATCGAGGAAAGGTTTTTGTTCATGGGAAAGAGATAACCGTCAAATCACCTGAGCAGATGAGACGTCTTGGGCTTGGTTTGCTACCTGAAGATCGGAAAGGGTTAGGATTAGCATTAAAGATGTCTGTTGCGTGGAACACGGTCGCCGTTATACTACGGGATCTATTTCCAAAACTGTTTATAAAATTCCCTAGAATTATTAAAGAAACAGATACTTTTATCAAAGAGTTACGAATTATGACCCCTTCTCCAAAAAGGATAATCAGATTTCTCAGTGGTGGAAATCAACAGAAAGTAGTTATTGCAAAATGGCTGGGGACAGATTGCGATATTCTTATATTCGATGAACCTACTCGAGGCATAGATGTTGGAGCGAAAATGGAGATTTATACATTAATGGATAAACTAGCGGCAGAGGGTAAAGCAATATTAATGATCTCATCTGAGCTACAGGAAGTAGTGCGGCTAAGTGACCGGCTCTATATTCTTCATGAGGGTAGCATTGTTAGCGAATCCCAAAGAGGTGAACTAACAGATGAAGAAATTGGATTGAAGATGCTGGCAGTGGGGGTGTAGACATGGCAAGATCAAAAACATTCCGGGGAAGACTTGATACCATACCCCCAGTATTTTGGATGCTTCTATCTAGTATCATTATATTTACAGCCCTTTCTCCTCAATTTTTAGAGGTTTCAAATTTCAGGAATATTCTAATTCAGGCAGCACCGCTGCTTGTAGTATCCATTGGAGTTACGATTGTACTGCTCTCAGAAGGGGTTGATCTTTCTACTGGTGGGACTATCAGTTTAACAACTGTCCTTTGGATTACTTTCCTCAAACTTGGAATTCCAATGGGTTTTGCAATAATTATTACTCTTATAATTACTTCCATTATTGGAGGGGTGAATGGATTCATTGTTGCAAAAGGGAACGTCCCACCTTTTATTGTTACTCTTGGAATGTCCAGTATTACATCTGGAATTGCACTAGTAATGACTCAGGGATCATCAATATATTTTTATCATCCACTATTTTCTATAATCGTTAATAGCAGAATACTTTCTATCCCAATGCCTATCATCATTGCTGCAATAGTATTTCTCATCTCGTGGGTTCTTCTTTATAGAACAAAATTCGGAGCTCAAGTTTTCGGACTTGGTGGTAATCCAGAGGCATTGACACTTGGTGGAATAAATAAAATCTGGAGTATCATGCGTGTTTTTAGTTATTCAGGACTATTGGCGGGAATAACTGGATTGATTTTAGCAAGTAGGATTGAATCTGGTAATCCGATTTCGGGTGTTGGCTGGGAATTTGATGCGGTGGCAGCAACACTCATAGGAGGAACCTCCTTTAATGAAGGGAAAGGCGGTATTGGAGGTACTATACTTGGAGTTCTCTTATTAGCCATTATCAGAAACGCACTCAATGTAATCGGTGTGTCTTCCATGTACCAGAGTGCGTTGATTGGAAGCATGGTATTATTGGCAATCATAATCGATGTCTATTTCAATATGAGAAAAGACAACAGAGTTGAAACTGAGGTATAGAGATGAACACAATTATGAAAAAATTAAAAAACTCTCAGGGTCTTTTCAGTCTGCTTGGCTTACTTCTTCTTGTAGTTGTTTCTAGTCTAAGTAGTGATAGATTTCTTCGATTTGACAATATAATTACAATTCTTAGACAATCAAGTATCCTCTTAATACTTAGTGTTGGGCTTACCGGAGTAGTACTGACAAGAGGTGTTGATCTCTCTATCAGTGCGATGGCAGCATTTGTAGGGTGTACGAGTGCTCAGTTGCTAAAAGCAGGAGTTCCGATTCCTATTGTTTTTATAGTTGGGATAATAATCGGTGGAATTATTGGGCTTTTTAATGGTTTTTTGGTGGGCAGGCTTCGGTTGCCCCCATTTGTTGCGACTTATGGTACCATGATGGTTGTGAATGGGTTTTCGTTGATAATGATGCAAGGAGCTGTAATCTATGGGTTACCTGAAAATTTTGCATGGTATGGTGTTGGGTATATAGGTTTCTTGCCGGTTCCCGTAGTGATAGCTGCAGCAGTAGTCGCCTTTTTTATAGTTCTACTCAAAAATACGACATTTGGAAGGGAAATTTATTTAATTGGCTCCAATTATAATGTTGCCCTATACTCAGCAGTTCCTGTTCGAAAACGTATTTACACAATGTATGCAATTTGCGGTATGACGGCTGGACTCGCAGGACTTATTTTAACTGCTCGACTGAATGCTGCAGAGGTTGCAATGGGAGACACTTTTGGTCTTCAGACTGTTGCAGCTGTTGTAATTGGGGGGACTTCACTACTCGGAGGGGAAGGTGGTCCGCTTGGTACAGTGATAGGAGCTCTTATTTTAACAATTGTAGTTAATATTATGAATTTGTTAGGTGTTTCTTCCTACGCACAACCAGTGGTTATTGGAGTTGTTATCATTTCAACTGTATATCTCGATGTAGTTTCTAAACAAAAAAGAGTCAATTGACATTGGGAGAACTCATGAAGACTGTTGCCATCATTACCAGTTTAGATACAAAAAGTATCGAAGCTGCATACCTCTCTCATCTATTAAAAGAATTTCATGTAGTTCCATTTATCATAGATATTGGGGCGCAGAGGATACCAGATTTCGACGTTGATATTGATGCAGTTGAGATTGCAGAAAGTGTTGGTCAGAAATGGATTTCTCCTTTTGATGTTCCAAAAAGTCTCATGATTGAAACGTTGAGGGAAGGGTTGAAAATAATACTGCCGACTTTATATCAACGGGGAGTTATCGATGGGTGTATCGGATTTGGAGGATTACAAAATACAATAGTCTGTACTCAAGCGATGATGTTATTACCGTTGGGAGTTCCTAAGTTTATTGTCTCTTCGGTGGCTTGTGGGAATCGGACTTTTGATTCGATAGTTGGCAGTAGTGATATTGTAGTAATGCCATCAGTAACAGATTTTACTGGAAGAAATATGATTACTGATCAGATTCTCCGAAATGCAGCAGCTGCTATCTCAGGAATGGTTATTCACTATAAGCATGTACCATTGGAATCTTCTAAAACTGTTGTGGGTATTTCATTGATGGGTGTTGTCACAAAAGGAGCCACTCAGGCCATCGACAGACTGCGAAGCATGGGTTTTGAAGTATTGAGTTTTCATTCCACAGGTGTCGGAGGCAAGGTACTTGATAATCTTATCGCCAATGGGACGCTAGATATTGTTTTAGAATATTCATCGCACGAGTTAGTTGGAGAGCTCCTTGGTGGGTACTCAACAGGGACTAAGGATCGATTGCTTATTGCCGCTAAAAATGGAGTACCTCAGGTAGTGACTCTAGGAGGATTAGATTTTATAGATTTTTCACCAAATTCTAAACAATTCAGCATAAAGAACCGAAAGCATGTTTATCATAATCCAGATTTAATTCATGCAAAAGTTACTAGAGATGAAGCTCGAATCATTGGAAGTGAGGTTGCTAGAAGACTTAATCAGGCTGTCGGCTCTGTAGTTCTTATGATCCCCACTAAAGGGTTTAGACAAAATACAGAACCAGGCGGGCTGTTGGATGAAGTAGAAATTGATTTAATGATAATAGAAGAGATTGAAAGGCATCTTTCAAAAGATATTCCTGTCATTCGTGTTGAAGCCAATATCAATGATCAAAAATTCAGTGACGAAGCGGTAAACCAAGTGGTAAAATTACTCAATAAGAGGGATATGCTGTGAATAAACTATCAAAAGAAGCCTTGATTATTAGATGCGCCTATTTGTTTTACCAAGAAAGAATGACTATTAAAGAAGTTGCTGATCGACTTGATATTTCTCGTTTCAAAGTTTCGCGATACCTGAAGGAAGCTGAAGATAACCAGTATGTGGAAATTAAATTAAATTTTCCACCAGGTGAATGTGAAACATTGGCATTAGCATTGGAAAATAGATTTCACATTAATCGTGTAATTATTGTTCCCATTACCCCAGAGATGAAGTCAGATATGAGAAGACAGGCAGTTGGAAAGAAGGGAATGGAAACCCTTCTAGAGATTGGAGATGGATTATCAATTAGTGTGACTTGGGGGAGAACAATTGCTTACATGGTTGAAGCTCTTCCATATGATATCATTCACCTCAATAGAATTACTGAACTAACCGGTGGGTATGGAATGATTACTCCTGAACGTTCAGCTAGTTCTCTCGCACCATTACTCGCACGGAAGACTCAATCTGCATGCTATCAAATGCATGCTCCAATTATCGCGAGTAATGAAGTTATCACTGAAAATCTTTTAAAGGACAATTCAATCAGGCGAACATTTGAAATGGCGAAAAGTAGTGATGTTGCAGTCTTTGGAGCTGCTAACCTATCTGGAAATTCTATGTTATTACGATCTGGGGTACTGTCTGAGGTAGAACTTAAGCAGTTGAGAGACCGTGGTGTTGTCGGTTCAATTATTGGAAGGTTTTTTAATTCTGATGGAGTCGAAGTTCCTACCGATTTTACAAAACGCTCTGTTTCAATTTCATGGGATGATTTTATGCAAATCCCTCAACGGATTGCTCTTATTGGTGGAGATGATAAAGTTGAATGTATTTACAGCCTTCTTAGAGGTGCCGTTCCTACAACATTGATTATTGATGATAGAGCTGCAAGACAACTCATTGAATTAGTTGAAGGTCGATAAGCTTTTACTAAGGGTCATGAGAAGTACCAAAATTTTTTTAGTTCATAAACTTTATAGAGGATAGATATGGAAGCAACTTTGCATTTACGAGAAGAAATGAGGATTGCGGCATTGAGAGCATACGAAGTGAAACTGCAATCGGGAGATGGTGGTAATATTAGTGTTCGTGTGGAAGGCTCGCATGCATTACTGATTAAATCTTCAGGCTGTTCCTTCAGAGATTTAGATAATGAGGAAAATATCGTAATGGTGGATTTTAAAGGCAATATATTAGAAGGAAATAAAGCTCCTTCGCGAGAAATTTTATCACACATTGCCATTTATCAAAGCAGACCTGATGTAAAAGCAATTTTCCACAGCCATTCACCTTGGTCTGTTACTGCGGCACAATTATTTCCAAATCTACCAAATATTCTATTACCCTTGGAAATGAAAATTGGTAACGTTCCAATACTCGATGCCGATGAGAATCATGCAAACTCTGCATTCGCTTCAAAAGTCTTCCAATTATTATCTGCAAACATCAATATAAAGGCATTTATTCAGAGACGGCATGGTCTGTTTTGTATGTCGGACTCAATAATACAGGCAGAACACGATGCCGAACTTGTTGAAGATGCCGCACAAATCGCTGTTTTATCTGCACTAATGGGGAAATAACCGATTAGATATGATTTTCCAGAACCTTCGCTGGGAATATTACCAATAATCTAGAGATAGGAGAAATATAATGGAAGAACATAACGCTTTCTTCGCAAACTGGGATAATCTTGACCATGAAAAATATATAATTCTCGATTACTATTTTGAATCGGCAACAGATCCTATTAAATCTGCTGCACATCTTTGTCAAGAACAATCCACTGCCCAGTGGAAACGTGTTGGAGTTGATGAGGATTTAAGACCAGAGTTTGGTTCAAAAGTTATAGATCTCATAATTGAGCGAGAACCTAGTAAACCTTCATTACCTTTTCAAATTGAGTCTTGGGAACATCTTTGGGGAGTCAGGGTAAAGATAGCATATCCGATTGCGAATTTTGGTCCTAGGATACCAAATTTGTTAACTGCTGCAGCTGGAGAAGGTGCTTTCTACAGCCCAGGAATCTATACGATTAAATTACACGATATAATTTTCCCCGATGGATACCTTCAACAGTTCGAGGGACCTAAATTTGGGATTGAAGGACTAAGAGAGTGGACCGAGGTTTATAATCGACCATTATTTCTGGGGGTTATTAAACCGAATATTGGGCTAGCCCCTGAACCTTTCGGCGAGCTTGCATACCAAAGTTGGCTGGGAGGACTTGATATTGCAAAAGATGATGAGATGCTTTGTGATACAGCATGGTCGCCGTTCGCAGAAAGAACTCGAGTGCTAGGATCGTTACGCGATAAAGCTCAACAGAAGACTGGGAAGCGATGTGTCTACCTTGCAAATATTACCGATGAAGTTGATAAGATGCTTGAATTACATGATATCGGGGTGAAAAACGGTGCTGATATGCTCATGGTTAATGCAATGTGTACTGGGCTCTCTGCCGTTAGAATGATTAGGAAACATACTGAAGTCCCATTGGTAGCACATTTTGATTTTATAGCTCCTTTCACAAAAGCCCCATATTATGGAATTCACTCGCGAGTTATTACGAAATTACAGCGACTATCAGGATGTGACATGATTATATTTGCTGGATTAGGAGCACGAATGAAAACGCCGGAGAATGAAGTCTTTTCAAATATTGAGCAATGTATAGAACCACTTGGTTCCATCAAATCTTCGTTGCCGGTTCCTGCAGGAAGTCAATGGGCGGGTTCTCTTGGACCTTTGTATCGTATGATGGGAGAAAATCCCGATTTTGCAATAGTTCCTGGCCGAGCAGTCTTTGGTCATCCAGGAGGTCCCAAAGCAGGTGCGATTAGTTTACATCAAGGATGGAAATCTGTAGTAGAAGGAGTTCCATTAGAAGATTATGCAAGAACTCACCATGAATTGGCTCAAGCTATAAGCCAGTTTAATGAATCATAGAAGGAGATTATAGAATGAAATATGCGGTAGGATCGGATCCAAATGCAGTGAAATTAAAAACACTACTCATTGATGAATTGAAAGATATGGGACATGAGGTCATAGATTTTGGGAGTGATGATACAGTTTATGCAAATGTTGCAATAGCTGTGGGAGAAGCCGTAGCAAACGGTGAATATGATCGAGGTCTTTTGGTGTGCGGCACAGGAATTGGAATGAGCATTGCTGCTAACAAAGTTAAAGGTGTTGTTGCAGCATTAATTTCTGATGCATATTCAGCTGAACGTGCAATAAAAAGTAATAATGCAAATATAATCTGTATGGGGGAATTGACTTTAGGAACAGCATTGGCCAGAACTTTACTTAAAATAAGTAGTGAAGCGAGATTTGATTCTTCCTCTGCTTCAGCAGTTAAAGTTGCTCGGTACAAGGAGTATGATTTGAATCGATGCTAGATTTTTAAAAAGTGACATAATGCTCAATCTGAGATTCTCTCAAGTTCTTTTGCAGCCATGCTCGTTCTAAAGGAATCTAGACTGATAGCTCCTTCTTCTTCATCTACTTTGAGTAATAGAATTCCACCAATGATGAATAGTATAATGATAGAAAGAATCCCAAGACGGTTACTTCCTGTAGTTAATGTCACAACACCTATGAGAATCGGACCTATAATAGCGGCAAATTTCCCGAGCATGTTATAGAAACCGAAAAATTCAGCAGAGAATTCCGTTGGTATGAGTCGCGTATAATAGCTACGACTTAGTGCTTGAATTCCTCCCTGAAACAAGCCGATAATGCAAGCAAGGGTATAGAAATGCCAGACAGCTGACATGAAGTACCCAAGAATAGCAATAAGGCAGTAGGCAATTATTGCGACAAGAAGTGCACGTTTCACCCCAATTTTCTTGCCAAGTACGTTGTAAGCTATAGCCGAGGGGAAAGCAACGAACTGGGTAATAAGCAAAGCAACAATCAATGACGATGCAGGAAATCCTATGGCAGTTCCATAATCAACTGCCATTCGAATAATTGTATCTACCCCATCAATATAGAACCAGTAAGCAAGCAGGAAGATTCCAACAACTTTCAAGTCTCTAAGTGCTCTGAATGTAATGAGAAATTGACGTAAACCATCTCGAACAGCACGTCTGGATTTTTTTGCGTGAGCAAATATTGGTTCTTTCACAAATACCAGAATAGGAATGGTGAAGACAGTCCACCATATGGCTACAGTGACAAATGCGGCTTTTACTGCAGCTGTTTCATCAACAAAGCCAAACCAGGAGGGGTTAAGATACATAAGTACGTTCACGAGGAAAAGGAGACCTCCACCTATGTAGCCAAGTCCATAACCGAGTGATGATACAAAATCCACCTTTTTTGGGGATGCAACTGCGGGAAGTAGTGCATCATAAAAAATGAGAGAACCTGAGAAACCTACGGTAGCAAGTATGTAGAACATGACGGCAAGTGGCCACATACCTGCTTGTACAAACCATAAGCTTCCAGTCATTACACACCCGAGGAAGGTAAAAAAGATGAGAAATCGTTTCTTAAAACTTCCTTTATCGGCAATGGAGCCTAAAATGGGAGCAAGAATAGCTACAAATACAGCTTCGAGAGAATTTGCAAGCCCAAGGTAGAAAGTGCTTTGTTGGGCACTTTGTGCTGCCGACCAATAGGAGCTAAAGAAGATAGGAAAGAAACCAGCCATGACAGTTGTGGCAAATGCACTATTTGCCCAGTCATACAGTGACCAAGCGATAATTGCCTTACGTGAGTCCTGCATGTTCTTACCTCCACTCGCACATTATATGGTGGAAGTTCAATGGAAAGCTAGAAAAAAAGGCTGTCGCATAGCATTAATGCAACAGCCCAAACGAAAATAAATATGATTAACGAATTGCTAATTCAGTCTCATAATCAAAGAATTTTACCTTTTCCATATTAGGAATCAAGCTGATTTTCTGATCTACGGTGAGTTGGATCTGAGGTTCAATTTTTCCAATGAACTGGTGTTTCCCAGCCATTACATAAATGTGAGTTTCTGATCCGAGGGGTTCAATAACACTCACTAAACCATTAATTGTGGTGTCTTCAATTGGATCATCCGAGAATACTACATCTTCCGGTCGAATACCAAATGTTACTTTCTTGCCAGCATAATCTTTAAGGAGAGTATTTTGCTTCTCTGTAAGTTTTACTCGGAACGTGCCTTCATTTGCAAAGAGCTGTTTGCCTTCTGCCTCAATGTCTACGGTCATGAAATTCATGGGAGGAGAACCGATAAATCCGGCAACAAATTTATTATTAGGATCGTTGTACAATTCAAGTGGTCCACCAATCTGCTGTATGATACCTAATTTCATGACAACAATCTTATCGGCCATCGTAAGGGCTTCTACCTGGTCATGGGTGACATAAATCATGGTTGCTTTTAATCTATTGTGCAACGATGAGATTTCGGCACGCATTTGTACACGAAGTTTTGCATCCAAGTTTGAGAGTGGCTCATCAAATAAGAATACCTTTGGTTTACGAACAATAGCTCGTCCAACAGCAACACGCTGACGCTGCCCACCTGAAAGTGCTTTTGGTTTTCTGTCTAAGAGCTGCTCAATGTCAAGAATTTTTGCTGCTTCTCTTACCCGCTGATCAATCTCTTCCTTTGGGAACTTACGAATCTTTAGACCGAATGCCATGTTATCGTATACGGTCATGTGCGGATACAAAGCATAGTTCTGGAATACCATTGCTATATCGCGATCTTTTGGTGGGACATCGTTCACCATTTTGCCATCGATGTACAATTCACCGTCTGAGATATCCTCAAGTCCGGCAACCATGCGAAGTGTGGTCGATTTTCCACAACCGGAAGGCCCAACAAGTACTACAAATTCTCTGTCTTTGATCTCGATGTTTACGTTATCGACAGCTTTAACGTTTCCATCATACACCTTTGAAATGTTTTTCAATTCAACAGTGGCCATAAAAACCCCCTACTTATCTTATTGTATACAAGTGTAACGTGGCTTACCCGCAACTGTCAATGAAAACTCCCAGTCTGCACTGTTATGATTTGAAGAGTTAAAGAATTTCTCCCTTCCATGGTTCCGCAGCGAGTAACAGAAGACAGTTGGGCGTAATTTTTTAGAGACAAGAAATTGCGGCATTTTTTTATACTTTTTGATTGACTTTATATCGTAGTGTATTGTAGTATAGTGGTAGGAT